>Ga0265593_1000272_pt1 | contig 31965 bp, 34 predicted proteins | sample saktaG_8_FD_190136 | JGI IMG/M metagenome (GOLD analysis project Ga0265593, IMG submission 190136) | Saline water microbial communities from Sakinaw Lake, British Columbia, Canada - sak_2011_5_24_36m | ecosystem: Environmental > Aquatic > Non-marine Saline and Alkaline > Saline ... | reverse complement strand
GACAATCATCGCGCTCTGGTCCCTTTTGTTCCTTGCACTTCGCATGATCTTTTAACTCCGGCCTTTATGGTATCAATCGAACGACTCAGCTTTTCCTATCCTGACGGCACCAGGGCCCTCAACAATATCACTCTTGCAATAACCGGAAAAACATCCACCGGTATTATCGGAGCAAACGGCGCAGGAAAATCAACACTGGTTAATCATCTCAACGGATACTGCATACCGGAGGAGGGGAGCGTTTCGATAGGCGGCATATGCGTCAGCAAAAAAAATCTTGACAGGATCCATAAACTTGTCGGCCTGGTTTTTCAGAACCCTGATGATCAGCTTTTTACGGCAAGAGTGTATGACGATATTGCATTCGGACCGGAAAACCTCGGCATGAAGCCGGCGGAAATCCGGGCTCTGGTAGAAAAGGTGCTCCGGGAACTGAATCTTTGGGCTCTGCGAGATAAACCGCCATCTCACCTTTCACAGGGAGAGAAACGGTTTGCCGCCTTTGCAACGGTACTTGTCATGAACCCTGATGTGATTGTGATGGATGAACCCACATCCGATCTTGACCCGAAAAACCGCAGAAAACTTATCAACCTGGTCAATGGACTCGGAAAAACAAAAATAACGGTATCTCACGACCTTGATTTTGTATGGGATACCTGTCAGAGAGTCTGCATCATGAACAGGGGCCGTATTGTGGCGGATGGCACAACCAGAGAAATCCTCTCGGACAGGAAACTGCTTGAAGCCAACAGTCTTGAACTTCCGCTGCGCTTTCAGGGTATATCCAATACAGAAACCATACTCAGCTCTTCATGCCTGAAGGGCTTTCCGGAATGCTCCACGCAGCTGTCCGACCCGTCCGCGGTTGACGCCGAGATCTGAAAAGCCGAGCCGTGAAGAGGAGCGGACATGGATCACCCCTTCCTCCCGGCTGAGACGGAACTCGACGTCATCAACAAAGCCGAAAACGGGAACGGTAAAGGTTGACCAGAGATACTCCTTGTCCGAATCACGCACGGTTCCTCCGTTTTCAGCGACAACCGTTTTCAAAGCATCCCAGGCCTGTTCAGCAGATCCGCTGAAAGTAAAAGGGTCGACCTTCTGGATCGGATCGGCAGTTTCACTGCTCACACAGTTCGGCGTTCCGGGACATGGCCTCAGTTTTCCGTTAACCAGATGCGGATTTTCAGCCGGATTGGGCCATAACCCTGAAAGCTGATCCGTTATTGCACTGACCGCGTCATTGAATAGATCCATTGGATTTGCTCCGATTATATACTGTTATTCAGAAATCCTGATTTTCTGATTCTAAAACTCTGTTTCCATCATTCCATAACATATACCTGTTATCCTGCTATCCGTGAGGACAGTTCATCGGACATCTTTTTATCAGCAAGCTTGACGGTAATTTCAGCAATATCCCGGGCGGAATTGACATGAAAAACGACCACTTCAAAAATGTCTGTCATTCGAACAATCGCTGTCAGGTCCTCAATATGTTTGCTGATACCAAGAAAACTCAGTGGGAGAAGCGATTTGACATGATAGGGGTTGCTCAGAAAAATTCCGTAAGGCTTGACCTTGAGCACTGTCCCTGTGAACATTTCCCCGACATCGGGAAGTCTGAGCGAAAACTCCGGTTCGTTAACTGCCGGAACTCCGGGAATGCGCATCAAATCACCGGGTTTGACCTGTTCGATTCTCTCTTTGATGACTGAAAGATCACAATAAACGATGCCGGGTTCAGCAAGCAGCTCCCTTGCACTGATTCCCTGGGTTGAATACACCAGGACACTTTTGCCTTTTCCTTTTAAAGCCCGGAGCAGTGGAAGAAAATCACTGTCACCGCTGAAAAGAATAAAGGTATCGTATTGATCGGAGCCACTCAATGCATCAACAACAAGTTCAACGTCAAGGTTACCTTTCATGACAATCTCACCGGTCTCCTTGTTGACAATCTTTTTGACTGGTTTCGATGTAATGCTGTACCCGTGCGCAGTCAGAACTCTGGTAAATGCCGCACTTTCCTCTGAAACAGGTTCGGATGCCGGAACGTAATAATTGGCCTGCACAGAAGCATATCCGGACATAAAAAACGACATCAAACGGGAAAAATCTATCTGCCAGCCAAGATAGCGCTGGGTAAAAAAAAGATTCGCTCCATCAATAAAAACACCCGCGCGGCCCATAATTCATGCTCCCCGTCTTTTTCCTTGATCATAATCGAAATGCATGAATAATAAACACCATGGCGGCGTTAACCATTCAGCACGATGCAATGAAGAGAGAAATCCGGAGCGGTACGGCATCTCCGCCGCTCTCCTCCAGGCCGTGAAACATGGATACATTAACAGCGATTATGGCACTGAAAAACCGGATATCATTCTGGAAAACCATCAAAAAAGAGCAGGGTTGCTCCGGAAAACCGCATTATGACTGCCCGGTTATCTCCATTTCATAATCTGCATTGCAGCATCGGTCACTCTCGATGCCAGATATGCCGTAAAAGCAGCGGAACTGTTTACGCAGGGAAGAGATACCGCATCACTGACTGAGCCGGAATGCACAAGTTCTTCTGCTCTCCGGATGGTTTCATTGCCGTCTGCAAAATACCCGCAGCAGAAAAGGTCGACAGCCGGACAGTTCTCATCCCGAAGCAATGCAGAGCTCTCTTCAAATGAGGGCTTTGTCCATTCCCCGCCGACCTTGTGGTTGAGATAAGCCGTCATAACGCTCCCGTAAGGGTTCCTTGGATCTCCGAGAATCAGATGATGGAGGCGGTCGGCGAACATCATGGTTTCCTCATAACCGGTACGGAAAGAAGGAACTCCTCCCCTTCCATCCGCAATCAGCGTACCGTGAAAAAGAAGAAGCAGGCGCCGCTTTTCACCCCGTCCGGCACTCATGACGGGATTCTTTATAAATGCGTTCTCAAATAAATGATCAAGATAAACGGAGTAGAGTCTCTCATCATTCCAGAACCTGCTGAGAACCTTTACATTCCGGAGTTCCTCACTGCTCCTGCATGAGGCAAGATAGTCGCAGAGCAGTCCGCAGGAGAGACTGTTATCAACAGGAGACATGGAGACAATCACCTGTCCGTCATACAGCCTTGTCTTTTCAATAATGCTTTCCACAAAGGGAGGTGAGGCTGAAAAGCCGGCATGAACCTCGAACGTAAAATGTCCGGCGGAAGGAGAGCTGTCAAGATAAAGCTGAAGTGCCCGTGCCTGATCTCGCGTAATCCTGTTATGCGGTGAACACTCTGTGTCGGAAAGGGAGCGAACGAGCTTTTTGACAGATGAAGTAACCGCAATTGCTCTCTGCACAGAGCGTGCAATCGGCATGACCCTGGAGGCATGCGCAAGTGTCTGCCGGGTAACCCGGTAATTTTCGATAAACCTTGAAGTTTCAGCCTCACCGTGAGCAGCAAGGATAACTGCAATTTTTTCTTTTGGCAGCATTTACAGTTCCGTTAATTTCAGGACTTTCCTGCAATAATTCTGACATCCATGCCCTCATGGAGACTCTTTTCAGGAGCAAGCGCAACCTTGTCCCCTTTTTTCAGCCCCTGTAGTACTTCGACAAATGTCATATCGCTTGCACCGGGCCGTATGAGCTGTTTTTTCAATCGGCCTTTTTCAATTTTCCAGACATAGCTCTGACGGTTTTCCTCAAACACAGAGCTTTTTCTGACAAGGAGGGCATGCGGCCTTATTTCATAGATAATATTGGCTGTTGCAGTCATTCCTGCCTGAATGTTTTCTGAGGGCTGCTCAAGGGTCAGAAAAATCTTTGAGGTCTTTGTCACTCTGTCAGTCTGAGGAACGATACGGGAAACAACTGCAGAAAGTCTCTTGTCGGGATAGGCATCCAGGGCAATCGTAGCAGCCTGACCATTCCGGATCCGCGGAATATCGAGTTCATCCACCTCCACACTGACCATATAGCTTGACGTATCAACAACTCTTGCGACAAGGGTGTTGCCGGCGACATAATCGCCCTTCTTGACATTCTGCATGGTTAAAATGCCGCGAAAGGGAGCCCTGACCGTCAGCTTTCTCAGATCATCTTCACGGATTTTCAACTGTAATGCTTTCTGCTCAAGCATCTCTTCGGCCTGAATCCGATTTTTCTCCGCATCGTCGACTTCCTGGCGTGATATCGCTCCTTCGCTGAGCAGGTTTCGTTTTCTTGTGTAATTACGCCGGGTATCCCTCGTCAATGCCTGCTGTTCGGCAAGGGCAGCCCTTGCTTCACGAACGGCGAGCTGAGGCTGGGGGCTGTCGAATTCGAGAATTTTCTGGCCGGCACTTACCTTCTGCCCCTCCATTGCGCCAACATAACTAACCGTTCCGGAAAATTCAGCGCTGAGACCGGCAACAGCATCAGCCTCAACAAATCCTGTGGCATAGATAGCCTGAACCAGTTCTGCATAAGTAACCTCTCCCGCCTCAATATCGACGGTGTTACCTCTGAAAATCAGGAATAATACTGTTACAATAAAAACGACAGCAAGAGCAATGGAATATTTCGGAAGAATTTTCTGCAGGGTCTTCATGGAGAGTTTCGTTATGAATTCATGTTCAGGAAGTTACGCGTTTTGAACTTTTTCTCTATTCCGACCTTGGTTTTTCCATAATTTTGTCAATCTTTAAGCACATTTTTCTTTCCCTGCCGCAAACAGCAGCATTACATAAAAAAAAACTTAATCTACACCATCAATGGGCGATAATCAAGATTTCGGGAAAAGCTTTCTTGAAACTGTGAAATTTGATGATAAAGGGCTGGTGCCGGCGATTGTTCAGGACCATGCGACCGGCAAGGTTCTCATGATGGCATGGATGAACAGGGAAAGCCTTCAAATGACCTTTGAAAAAAAGAAAGCCTGTTACTGGAGCCGCAGCCGTAAGGAACTCTGGCTTAAAGGGGAATCGTCAGGCAATATGCAGGAAATTCATGACATTCTGATCGACTGTGACGGTGACACCCTGCTCCTGAAAGTTTCACAGACAGGCGGAGCATGTCATGTCGGCTATCATTCCTGCTTTTATCGCAAGGCAAAAGATGATCTCTCCATGGAAATCTGCGATACTCTGATGTTTAACCCGGAAGATGTTTATGGCAAAAAAAGCTGAAGCTTCGATGAGTCAATCAAAAGAAACTGCCAGATCCCTTAACCAGACAAAATCCAGAGCCTCGATCAAGCACATGTTTGACGAGGTTGCTCCGACCTATGATTTTTTAAATCATCTGTTGAGTCTGGGAATAGACAATTACTGGCGAGCAACTACCACAAAGAGGGCAAAAAAACTGCTCGGCAGCAATCCTGCACCCAGAGTTCTCGATGTCGCTACCGGCACCGGTGATCTTGCCGCCTCAATGGCAAAAATAGCCGGTGCAAAAGTGACGGCTCTTGATCTTTCCCCCGAAATGCTGGTCATTGCAAGGAAAAAGTACCCGGATATCATCTTTATAGAGGGATATGCGGAAAAACTACCATTTCAGGACGCCAGTTTCGACATAGTCAGTGCAGGGTTCGGCGTGAGGAATTTTGAAAATCTTGAAGCGGGCATGCGGGAGTTCCACCGTGTTCTGAAACCGGGTGGCCATGCACTCATCATCGAACCGATGATACCGCGTAATGCCTTTCTGAAAAGCCTTTACCTGATCTATTTCAAAAAGGTGCTGCCCAAAATCGCGGGATTGTTCAGCAAATCGAGTTTTGCCTATGACTATTTACCCCACTCTGTCGAACAGTTCCCACAGACCGAGGCGTTCACTGCCATTCTGAAAAAAAGCGGATTCAGGAAGGCCGATTATTTTCCGATGACCTTTGAAACATCGATTCTCTATATAGCCCGAAAGTAACGCAGTCAAACCGTTGTCGCCGAAAAACCCTCCTGTTGCTTTTCTGCCGTTATCTTTCTATTTATGCTTTCCTTATCCCTGCTTTTGCAATGAACCACAGGAAGGTGACAATCGGATATGACCGGCCCCCGATCTTCATCTTCCTGTATCAGGCTGCAATGTTTTAATCATTCCGCCCGAAAGCAGTCACGCTTTTTCTTTCCATCTCAGTCGAAGAAAAGGAGTCCGTTGCAGCAGCGGTATAGAGAGCACATAAAAACCTATCCCGGCTGCATCGGCAAAAAGATCGGCAAATGAACAGCTCCGGTAGGGAAGAAATGATTGCGCGATTTCAATGGCAACACCATATCCTATCACAACCAGTATTTTTACCGCGCTGAAAGGCTTTTCCGGTACAGAAAAATCCACAAGAAGAGCAAGTACATAAAATGCAAAAAAATGAAGCACCTTATCCTTAATGGTGAAAGGATACTCGCAACTTGCTGGAATCGTTCCCTGCCAGCTAATAAATATAATGGCCAGAACCAGCAGGATTCGGGCCTCAATTGTTAGCAGCAACTGTATTTTTTTCATTCGGGAGAAATGATTGTCAGATCGCCATTGGCTGATTGTAATATTTTCCTGTATTTCGAGAAATTTTGGCAGGCATGCTCTTCCTTCAGACGGTCCTCATGAATTTTTTTGATGAGCGCCACAACCTGATCCGCCTCCATGACATGAAAGATCATATGCATATCGCTTTTTTTGAAAAGCTGCCTCGGCATCACCTCGGTTTCAAGCCAGAGGAGCAGGTTCGACCAGAGTTCGCCAAAGAGAATGATCGGCGTTTCGCAGATATGCTCAACCTGTACAAGCTGCCATGCGTAAAACAGCTCAAGCAGCGTGCCAATGCCGCCGGGAGCAACCACCACTGCGTCAGAGAGGCTCATAAAGGTATCAAGCCTGCTGCTGAACACGGAAAACTCCTGTTTGATATCAAGGAAGGTGTTTACATCCTGTTCGCGGGGCAGCCTGATGTTCAAGCCGATGGATCGGCCTCCTGAATGCGCGCTTTTTGACCCGGCATTGGCCGCCTGCATCAGTCCCGGTCCTCCTCCGGTAACAATATCAAATCCCGATTCAGCCAATCCTCTGGCTATTGCAAAAACATCATTATAATCTCTGTCGCCTTCCTGAATCCTTGCCGAACCGAAAATCGCCACCCTGTAGTGAAGATCCATTGTTCTGTTCAATAATTATGGTTAACCGTTCAGACCGCCATAGAGGGGAAGCTAAAGCATTGCCTCAAACTCCTCCTCGGACAAAACCCTGACACCGAGCTTCCTGGCCTTTTCAAGCTTGCTGCCGGGATCATGGCCGGCTACAACAACCCCTGTTTTTTTACTGACCGAGCCCACAACCCGGCCGCCCCTCTCAAGCACCAGCTCCGCAGCTTTCTGCCGATCATAGCGGTCAAGGGTTCCGGTAAAAAGAACGGTGAGCCCGTCAAAATTGCTGTTGACCTGCCCGATAAACTCAGAGACACACACCTGTAATCCTGCCTGTTTGAGTTTCTCAAGGAGAACATGCACTGAGGACTTTGAAAAAAAGCCGCAAATACTGCGGGCAACGACCGGCCCGATATCGGGAACCGATGCAAGCTCCTCCTCCGACGCCTGCCGGAGCGCGTCAAATGAAGAGTATGCCGCCGAAAGTTCGCGGGCGGTAGCCCTGCCGACATGACGGATTCCGAGGCCGTAAAGCAGGCGTTCATAGCTTTTTTTACGGCTCTCTTCAAGAGCGCGTACAAGGTTTTGCGCCGATTTGCGCCCCATCCGCTCAAGGTTTTCAAGCTGCGGTTCCTGCAGTAAATAGAGATCCCCCACATCCCTGACGAGCTTCATCCCGACCAATTGATCGACCAGCGCTTTGCCGAGTGTCTTGATGTCCATGGCATTGCGCGAGGCAAAATGAAGCACTCTTCCCCTGATCTGTGCCGGACACTCCTCTTCATCTGGACAGTAGTAGCTGACCTCGTTGTCAGGCTTTACAAGAGGGGTACCGCACTCCGGACAGCACGAAGGGACAGCGACCGGTTTGGCATCTGATGGACGCTTTTCAAGAATGACACTGATCACCTTCGGAATAACTTCACCTGATTTCTCAATGATGACAAGGTCATGCAGCATGAGCCCAAGACGCCGGATTTCATCAAAATTGTGAAGGGTGGAGCGGGAAACCGTTGAACCGGCAAGAAACACCGGTTCAAGCTCTGCAACAGGAGTAATGGTGCCGAGCCGTCCGACCTGAAACACGACATCCTGCAGCACGGTTGTGGCCTGCTGGGCAGGATATTTATAAGCGATTGCCCAACGGGGACTTTTGGCTGTGGCTCCGATCTTTTCCCGGATGGACACATCATTGAGTTTCAATACCACACCGTCAGTTTCGTAGGGAAGCTGCCAGCGACTGTCAGTCCACTCTTCAATAAAACGGCTGATCTCATCCAGTTCACGACACAAACGGTAATGGCCTCCGGTATAAAAGCCGAGCTGTTCAAGCAGTTTCAGCCTCGAAAAATGGACCGTTGTTTCATCGCCGAGACCTTTGAGATAATAAGCGACAAAACACATTCTGCGCCTGGCCACCTCGGCGGAATCCTGGAGTTTGAGGGTGCCTGCCGTGGCATTACGGGGATTGGCAAACCGGTCTTCCTCCGGGCGGGCATCATTAAGATGCTCAAAATCCCTCCTGCGCATATAGACCTCCCCCCGCACCTCGATCTCACGGTCAGCACCCTGAAGATCAGACAGAAGTGAAGCATCCAGTCTCAGGGGAATCGTGGAGATGGTTTTCAGATTAACCGTAATATCGTCACCCTGAAGGCCGTCACCCCGTGTCGCGCCCTGAAAAAGAATACCTCCGCGGTAAATCAGACTGACGGCGACGCCGTCGAACTTCAGCTCGGCAACCATATCCTGGTCGAAAACCCCTTCCAGCGAAAGAAGCCTGCCCAACCGGTTGTAAAACTCTTTAACCTCTTCAAGTGAATAGGTATTGGAAAGACTCAGCATCGGTTCGCGATGGCGAACGGCGGGAAACTCTCTGGTAATCGTTCCGCCCACTCTCTGTGAGGGGCTGTCGGGAGTAACAAGATCGGGGTGGCGCTTTTCAAGATTGATCAGCTGTTCAAGAAGCCGGTCAAAATCCGGATCGGACAGTTCCGGTTTAGCCTCTGCATAATAGAGATGATTATGACGCTCAATCTCCTTTCGAAGCTGCAGAATCTCCTCTGAGGCCCGGATTATATCGGTCATCTATGAAAAAAAGATTATTTGACTGATGAAAATGCCCATCCGACTATATTTTTGAAAAAGCCGAGAGAGCCCTGAATGCCGAGTTTCTCCCAAGTCACCTCCAAAACTTTCGGATAGCGCCAGGCGAGGCGGAGCATTACCAATGCAAGTTCCTCAATCTTCATTTCATCGCGGAACATGGCCTGGCGATAGTGCTGGGGAAGTTCATCAAGGACAATCATCACCTCGTTCATCAGATCATTGACAAAATTCGGCTCGTCGGTATCTGAATTAAAACACATATACTTCATGAGGTTTGCCATCGAAGCGACATTGGGTTCGTAGGCGCTGATCTTTTCAAGATGCTTTTTAGAGAGATTGTTTTCACTGAGTGCCCGGTCAAGATCTGCTGTAAGATGACGAAGGTTGCGAACCATTGATCCAAAGCCGCAGAAAGTGAGAGGAGAACCGAGAGAAGCTGCATCACCGAACAGAATGATGCGGTCATCGGCAATCTCCCTCGTACGATTGAAACCGTCATGGGAATAAGCAGGAATAATGCCGTAAACAGGACGGTGAACAAGAAAATCCTTACCCGGCTTTTTATACTCCTGAAGGGTTCTGAAGTATGTCTCGAAAAGACCGATCAGGGATTTGTCATTCGGGGAGTCCGCCTCATCATAAAAAAACAGATAGGTTATATAGGCATCGTTTTCAGCAGGAAAGCCCTCCCAGATAAGCTGCCGGCCCCGTCCAGATGACGTATCGGCAGGACCTGTTGTAGCCAGAATTTCACCGGTTTCAAAATCAACATTTTCAAACCCGCTCGCTATGGTCCCGACCGTAGGACAGACATGGGTCTGGGGAGCGCCTTCATTGAGCTGCATCGCAATGGGAGAGAGTATCCCCATGACATCGACCAGCACTTTGGCCCTGTAATAGCTGGCCTTTCCGGTGCGGTCCTCAACCTTGACGACGATATGGTCATCAAACTGGTAACAGCAGCTGAAGCTGGTCTCGGCAAGAATCCTGCTTCCCTTCACCTCCAGAACCCTCTCTTGTGCCAGACCGAGCAGCCGGTCAGCATCAACGGCACAATCAAGCACATTTTCCATGTAAAGCTTCCTGCTGCTTCCGTCAGGCTTGTAAAACCCTACCCAGCCGGTTTTATAGCGGCGAACAATAACCGAGTCGACCTCACTTTCGGTTAGCAGTCCGGCAGCAGAAAGATTGAGTAGCTCTTTTCTTGAAATATTCCAGTCCCTGGTTGATTTTGCCGGTGTGCGCCGGTCAAAAATCATCACCTTCCGACCGTACTTACCTGCCATCACGGCGGCATGAAGCAGGCTGAGCGTCCCTCCCGCATAAATCAGATCATACTCGCCGCTGATAACAGCATCTTCGGGCAGTCTGGCGGACGGCATGATCACTTCAGGAACAGGGCGCTTCAACTGCTCCCAGTAACGGTCAAGTTCACTGATTCCATGAAAATGCTGTTCTCCATCCGCAATTGATGAAAATGCTTTATAAAGAGAGGGATGCGTCAGCTTGATCTGTTCGAGTGACATAGTACACTATGAATAAAATATGTTAGCGCCGATCCTGAGGTTGAAGATCACTGGAATATTCCGGCCGGGGGCGTAACTGGATGTCGCTCTCTATCTCTCCGTCAACCAGATGAATTCTGCGTCCCGCACGGTTGGCAAACTCCTCGTCGTGAGTGACAACAATAACGGTCTGATGCAGTTCCCTGTTCAGCCGGTCAAAAAGCTGATAAACATTGTTTGCCGAGCGCGAATCAAGGTTGCCGGTCGGTTCATCTCCAAGCAGCACTTTCGGCTCATTTGCGAGCGCGCGGGCTATGGCAACCCGCTGCTGCTGGCCGCCTGAAAGCTGACTTGGCTTGTTGGAATACTTGTTCTGCATTTCAACCAGATCAAGAAGATGCATGGCCCGCTCCCTGATCTCCTTGCGGCTGCGGCGACCATTGATCATCATCGGCATACTGACATTCTCTACAGCGCTGAACTCCGGCAGCAAAAAGTGAAACTGATAGATGAACCCTATTTTTTCATTCCGGATACGGGTCATTTCCGTTTCATTCTTTTCTGTGATCTCTTCGCCATCCAGCCAGACCTTGCCGAAAGTCGGCTTGTCAAGTCCTCCCATTATGTAGAGCAGCGTCGACTTTCCGGAACCGGACGGCCCTGTAATGGCAAGAAACTCCCCTTCCATAATTTCGAGTGAAAAATTCGGAATGATGGTCTGGCGCACATCGCGGGAGAGCTCAAGTTCCCTGCGGATATTTTCAAGCTTGAGAATCGTTGGAGCCATCAGTTATTTCACTGTTAAAGAAAAACTCTGTAAAGACTTATCTTTTCCATTTTTTCACGGTGCAATACCCCTGACCCGGAAACTTCTGAAAACAAAAGTCCTGTAAAGATAATAACAAAATAAGACAGAATGAGGGATCCCGGTTTATTCTCTGACCTTTTCCCCGGAAATAGCACAGGAAGCTGCTTATAAGAATTGCGATTATCAGCGTATATTTTAAAATATGATATCCGGCTCTGTTCATATGAATCAAGGAGAGAATAATCCACAATGATCCCTTTCCGCAGGACAATCCTTGACCGTCAGGTTGCATTCAGCTTTTCATGCAGCCGCTGCCTGCAATGCTGCAGAAAAAAATAATCCAGGTCAACCCCTATGAGGTTGCCCGGCTGGCACGCAATCTCGGGATTTCGACAACGGACTTTATTGCCCGCTATACGGTCGGAAACGGATCATTCCTGAAATTTGATGAAAGCAGCTCCTGCCGGTTTCTCGGCCCAGAAGGGTGCCGTGTTCATCCGGACCGGCCGGTTGTCTGCAGGCTATACCCGCTGGCAAGGCATGTCAACGACAAGAAGAATGAATGGTTTTCGGAATTGCAGCCGGAAGCGGAATGCCGGGGAGAGTACGGCACTACCGGAACCATTGAGAACTATCTTGAAGAACAGGACGCAATGGCTTACATGCTTGCCGCGGACAGCTATCTGAACATGCTCTGGGATATGATGACTCTTCTTGAGCAGAAATCAACCGGCAGCGAAACAGCGGAAGTTAGAGATGACTTCGCTGAAAGCAAAGAAAACATACTTTCTGAAAACCGGGAAAGGATGGATATGGACGCTTTTCCCCTCGATGTTGAGGAAAAAATGCACATGCATCAGGAGATATTACAGTTATGGGCGAACGGAAAGATCTGAAAAATCAACAGGAAAAGTATAATCATCATGAACAGAAGAACAAAAAGAGCCATTGCACTTGCTGCTGCAGTGACCTCGCTTGGAGCATCACTCGGTGTTGCTCTGGAAGAATCGCAGGCCGGAGTTGACCTGTTTCTGAACAAAGGAAATGCCGACTCTCTGAGGTCAGATCAGTTGAAACTTTCAACACAGAGTAAACTCTCAACTCAGAGCAAACATTCAATTCAAAGCAAAACTTCAAACCAGATCAAATTTGAGAATAATAACAGGCAGTAACATTATCCGGTCAACCTGAAACGGCATAAACCACCGGTATTTCCGGGTGCGACTGCTTGTTTTTCACCCTTCAGCAGTTTCACTGAAAAATTTTCCCCTGAACCACAGGGCTACATTGACAAGACCGATCAGGGCGGGAACCTCTACAAGCGGTCCTATAACGGCGGCAAAGGCCTCGCCCGAATTGATGCCGAAAACCGCTATGGCCACGGCAATGGCAAGCTCGAAATTGTTGCTTGCCGCCGTAAAGGAGAGTGTTGCGGTTTTGGAGTAATCCGCCCCGACTTTTCTGCCCATATAAAACGAAAGAAGGAACATGACCACAAAATAGATGAGCAGGGGGATGGCGATGCGCACCACATCCATTGGAATTTTAACTATATATTCCCCTTTCAGCGAAAACATCACCACAATCGTGAAGAGCAGGGCCACCAGCGTGAGAGGACTGATACGTGGTATGAATTCCCCCTCATACCACTCCCGTCCTTTCAGCCTCAGCATCACAAAACGTGTCAGGAACCCTGCAATGAAGGGAATGCCGAGATAGATGAAAACCGATCCTGCAATGTCTGCAATGGAGATATCGACGGGAAACGAGGCAAGACCGAGCCATTTCGGAAGAACCGTCAGAAAAATCCAGGCATATACGGAAAAAAAGAGCACCTGAAAGACCGAGTTGAAGGCGACAAGCCCTGCTGCATACTCAGTATCCCCCTTGGCAAGCTCGTTCCAGACAATCACCATTGCAATGCAGCGGGCCAGTCCGATCATGATAAGGCCTGCCATATAGTGCGGCATATCCGACAGAAACAGCACGGCAAGCACAAACATCAGGACCGGTCCGATCACCCAGTTCTGCAAAAGCGACAGCCCGAGAATCTTCGTGTTGCGGAACACATCTCCCAGCTCCTCATACTTCACCTTCGCCAGCGGCGGATACATCATGACGATGAGCCCTGCGGCTATCAGCATGTTTGTACTGCCCGATTGAAAAAGATTCCAGAATCCGGTAATACCGGGAAATAGATAACCGGAGAGCACTCCTGTCCCCATGGCGATAAAAATCCAGAGTGTCAGATAGCGGTCAAGAAAAGACAACTGTTTTGTTGTAGTGCCCATACAATTATTCTCCGGTTAGTTCGTCATTATAAAACTGCCTGAAACGCTGGCTGATCTCATTACGGACACGCCGGAAAACGGCAAGAACCTCCTCTTTTGTTCCCTCAGCCTCAGCCGGGTCGTCAAACCCGATGTGCAGACGATGTTCCACCCTGCCGGTAAAGAGCGGGCAGGACTCTTTTGCGCCGTCGCACACCGTGACAACATAGTCAAAAGCTCTTCCGAGAAATTCATCGACATTTTTCGGCCGGTTCGCGCTTATGTCGATCATCTCTTCATGCATTACCTTTACGGCAAGCGGATGAACTGCGGCAGCCGGCTTTGTCCCGGCTGAAAACACGTCGATTGATGGGTCAAATGAACGAAGTAATCCTTCTGCCATCTGACTGCGGCAGGAGTTTCCGGTACAGAGAATAAGAACTGATTTTTTCATTGTTCCGATGTAATGGTTAAGAATTGATTATTCACAGAACCAGGTTGAATACAAATCCGACAAGCATGATCCCGACCGCCACAACACCTGCAAACACCGCAATAAGTCTCGGTTTAAGCACTTTTCGCAGAATGATCATTTCCGGGGCTGAAAGAGCTATAACGCTCATCATGAAAGCCATAACCGTACCGAGTGCAGCTCCCTTGCCGAGCAGTGCCTCAACTACAGGAAGAATGCCTGCCGCGTTCGAGTACATGGGAACCCCGATCAGCACGGCAACAGGAACCGACCACCAGACATTTTCGCCCATGAGCGACACCATGAAGTTTTCCGGCACATAACCGTGAATTCCCGCCCCGAGCCCTACACCAAGCACAATGTAAAGCCACACCTTTCCGACAATCTCACGAAGATGGCTGATCCCTTCCCCGAGACGAAGCGGCCAGCTCATCGGCTCGCCGTCCGCTTCAGGAAAAACAGTTCTCTCCTGAAGTTTCTGCACCCAATCTTCCAGATAGCGCTCCATCCGGAGCTGTCCGATCACCAGACCGGCAGCTATCGCAACAAAGAGACCCATTATCATATAGAGCAAAGCAACCTTCCAGCCGAACATGCCGAATAGGAGAGCAAGGGCGACTTCATTGATCATCGGTGCAGAAACAAGGAACGAAAAGGTCACGCCGAGCGGTACCCCTGCCTGCAGAAAACCGATAAACAACGGAACAGCTGAGCACGAGCAGAAGGGAGTCACAATGCCGAGACCGGCAGCCATGACGTTTCCGAAACCGGTGCGCCGCCCTGAAAGCAGTACTCTGGTTCGTTCCGGCGAGACAAAGGTGTGTACAACCCCCATTACAAAAACAACTGCCGTGAGAAGCAGGAGCACTTTGGGCACCTCATAGATAAAAAAGTAGAGGGCTTCACCGAAACGGTCCGCCCGGGTAATTCCCGCAATCTGAAGCGAGAGTGCCGCAAACCGTTCCAGATTGCTGTACAGCAGAATCAAGAGAAGGGCAGCGGCAAAAACGCCGGAAATCCATTTCACGTTTTCCGGCACCAACGCCTCAGGAAATTTTTGTCGGGGGCCTGTCATAATGTTTCCATAATAGTGATTCGCCTTCTTCTCCTCTCTACCGGAACAAGGTTAACAACAGTTGCTGCTGCCATGATTTCCGCAGCACCCTTTCGGCCCGTTGGTCAGTAGCTCCTTAAGCTCTTCATGAGAAGGAACACGCCCTTTGCAGAGCACTTTTTCATCGACAACGAGCGCCGGAGTTGAAAGAATGTTGTAGGCCATTATCTGCTGAATATCCTCCACCTTTTCAACAGACGCCTCAATTCCTTCTGATGCAATCACGGCTTTTACCGCGTCGGCGAGTTGATTGCACTTTCCGCATCCGCTACCGAGAATTTTTACCTTTTTCATTATTGTCTCCTTTATGCAGGTTTGTAGAAAATCTATAATCATTAAAAAGAGAACGAGTTACCCACAGTCATACATACTCTCCTTATCTGCAGTGAAAAATTTTCCGAAGAGAGCAGAGGCTTTCAACCAGTTTTCCCTGTCAATACAATACTTGACTTTAGGAGGGTTAATTTCGCCCTTTATAAGGCCCGCTTCGAGAAGCGCCTTGAGATGCTGCGAAATAGTAGACTGCGCCATGGGTATAATCTCAGTCAGCTCGCCTGTAAAGCAGCATGTATGACTTGCAAGCAGCTTCAATATCTTTACCCTCACAGGATGGCTTAGTGCTTTTGCGATCGCCGCCAGCACCTCCTCCTCTCCGCTGTATTCAACAGCTAATAATGTTCTCTGCATAAGTCGCCCGATTTGTTTATCGTAAATGTACGATGAATAAAAATAAAAACAAAAAATTAGCCGTCAGACGTAACTGCCGGGAATTATGTGCTGTGCACTTTAGTCAACCGGGAATGCAACGAATGAAATAGTGAAACGGATATTCTTTCCCGGTCAAATCAAGGTGGAATGAAAATTATCCGGGTCAAAATGTCATGGCGCTGCATATCATGCAACTTATAGCCTGCCTTAAAGGATTCTTGAAGAAAAGAATACCATCACGATGTCGACGCGATTCAACTTCATTAAAAAACAGGAGAATTGAATGAAAAACAAAGCCACTCTCATGGTTTTTCTATTCATCATGACCGCCGCAGCCATCCCGGCTTCGGCAAAGTGCAGGTATCCATCCCTGAACATCAGGGAAAAAGAGGGTATCGGCAGATACCTTGCTGATGAGAACGGCATGACGCTGTACCGGTTTGCCAAAGATTCTCCGGGCAGAAGCACCTGTAACGGTCCCTGTGCTGAGAAGTGGACTGTTTATTACCGTGAAAAGTTTGTCAAGCCGAAAGTATTGAAAAAGGAGGAATTCGGAACCATCATGCGTGAAGACGGCAAACGGCAGCTCACCTTCAGGGGATATCCTGTTTACTACTTTGTAAACGATCAACAACCTGGTGATACCAACGGTCAGGGTGTCAATAGTGTCTGGTTTGTGGTGAATCCGGATGATGCTGAGCTGAAATAATAATCTCAGAAGAATTCCCGATCACAGCGGACAGTCGTCCGCTGTGATTTTACCCTCCAGTGGTGCGAGCAGGATGGACAGTTTAACTTTATGCAGATATCGTTATATTCCTGATTATTTTACGAAAGCCCGAACCAGCGTACTGACAGCTAAAAACCTCCACAAGACATTTTAAATAAATAATATTTCTCCCAAAAAAAAACCTTATCTTTTTAATTTATTATTGATTTTTACCTTATTATTTAATATAATCTCCATGATTCGAAATATCTCAGGGAATATAACGAAACAGTAAACTGCACATGTTTTATCAACTGTCTGAAAACGATATTGACCGGTTTATCGAAGAGGATGCGCCTTACGGAGATCTAACGACATCACTGCTCGGCATAGGCGCTTTGCAGGGAAAAATGACCTTTACCGCCCGCAATAAAACTGTCGTCTGCGGCACGGAAGAAGCCGCACGGGTGCTTGAAAAGTGTGGAGCAGCAGTATCCTGCTGCCTGCAAAGCGGAACTGCTGTTGAGGCGGGAGTCATGTTTCTTTCCGCTGAAGGGTCTGCGGCAAGCCTGCATGCCGGATGGAAGGTTGCTCTTAACCTGCTTGAATATGCTTCGGGGATAGCAACACGCACTGCTGCAATCGTAACGAGTGCGCGGGCCGTAAACCCTGCTGTTTCTGTTGTCACCACACGCAAGTCGTTTCCGGGAACAAAAAAAGTTGCCATCAAGGCTATCATGGCCGGTGGCGCCATGCCCCACCGGCTCGGTCTGTCGGAGTCCATTCTGGTTTTCCGTCACCATACCGCTTTTCAGGGCGGGCTTGAGAGTTTTCTTGAAACGCTTCCCTCTCTGAAACAGCGCGCTCCTGAAAACAGAATTCTTGTTGAAGCCGACACCACAGAGGAGGCGCTGAAAATTGCCGCTGCGGGAGCTGATGTTGTGCAGGTTGACAAGATGCCGACTGAAGAGCTCTCCATACTTGTTGCCGGGATTCACCGCCATTTCCCCGGCATTAAGGTTTCTGCTGCCGGAGGCATCAATGCCGACAATGCCGCTCTCTATGCAGCCACAGGTGTGGACATCCTCGTTCTCTCATCGGTCTATTTCGGAAAGCCCTCTGACATTGCCGCGCTTATTCACCCTTTATCTTAACCACCCATAACAGATACAATCAAGATGACATCAATGAGAAAAACACTCCTTCTGCTTTTTGCATTGCTCACCATCTCAATGCCTGCAATGGCAGGAGAGCTGAGCCTTTCAGTTGCCGCAAGTCTCAAGGAGGTAATCAATGAACTGAGTGCCAGTTACACCAAAAAAAATCCTGGCTCCACCTTTGTTAAAAATTTCGGTCCGTCAGGAACGCTTGCCGGTCAGATTGAAAATGGCGCGCCGGTTGATCTGTTTATTGCCGCAAACAACCAGTGGATGGATTATCTGAAAGAGAAAAAGCTTGTGGACGGAGCCAACGCTAAAATGCTTGCTTACAACTCGCTTGTTTTTGCCGGAACTACCACAAAAAAGGTGGCCTCGATGAACGATCTCCTGAAACTCGACAAGATTGCCATTGGCAGCCCGAAGAGCGTTCCCGCTGGCGAGTATGCCATGACCTCCTTCAAAAATGCAGGTATTGACAATCAGCTTGCCGGAAAGCTTGTGATGGCAAAGGATGTAAGGGAGTGTCTCATGTATGCCGAACTTGGCGAGGTTGATGGCGGATTTGTTTACCGCACCGACGCTTTGCTGGCACAAAAAGCAAAACTGCTCTTCGTAGTGCCGCAAAAACTCTATCCAAGAGTGACCTATCCGATGGCGTTGACGGTAAAAGCCGCACAAAACAAGGAAGCAAAGGCATTCTACCTCTTCCTGCAGGGCGCTGAAGCAAAATCGGTTCTCCGCAAATACGGCTTTGTCCTCAAATAAGTACAACATGGTAAACAGCAGTATCCCTTTAACTCTATGACGCTGACACCTGAAGATATAGCTGCCATCTGGCTCTCCCTGAAAGTAGCACTTACGGCGACTGCCCTGGCGCTGCCTTTCGGCTTTGCCATTGCCTGGCTGATAGTCTTCAGAAGATTCAGGGGAAAAGTGGTACTCGAGGTGCTTATCAACCTCCCGCTCACGCTCCCCCCGGTGGTGATCGGTTTTTTTCTGCTGCTGCTGCTTGGCAAAAACGGCTGGATCGGAAAACTGCTCGATGCTTCGGGCATCCCGATCATATTTACCTGGAAAGCTGCAGTTATTGCTTCAGCAACTGTCGGGTTCCCCCTACTGGTACGCTCTATCCGACTTGGTATGGAATCAATAGACCAGCAGCTTATCGAGGCTTCCCGAAGCCTCGGCGCAGCCTGGTACGATACCCTCGCAACCATTATTCTTCCGCTCTCCCTGCGGGGAATAATGGCCGGTTCATCGCTTATGTTTGCCCGGAGCCTTGGTGAATTCGGTGCAACCATCATTGTTGCAGGCAATATTCCCGGCATCACGCAAACCATTCCGCTGGCCATCTACGATTATGCCAGTTCACCCTCAAGCGTAACCATGGCGCTCTCGCTCTGCATGGTCTCCGTCATCATTTCCGTCGTTGTGCTTATCGTTCATGAACTGCTCGGCAAAAAACTTCACCGGAGAAGCGCGCTATGAACCTCAGGATTGATGCTGAAAAAAAACAGGGCAGCTTTCTTTTGCAGGTAAATGCTGATGTTTCAGGCGAACGGATCGGGATTTTCGGCCGCTCCGGAAGCGGCAAATCAACACTGGTTCATCTCATATCAGGTCTTCTTGAGCCGGACAGAGGTGAGATATATCTGAATGACGAGTGCCTCTTCAGCTCTGCGAAGTGTGTCAATCTCTCCCCTGAACGCCGACGCATTGCCATTGTTTTTCAGCAGGCAATGCTTTTTCCCCATCTGAGCGTAAAAGCCAATCTGCTCTATGGCTACAGGCGGTGCCGCGCTGAAAACCGGAATATCAAGCCGGAAACCCTGATTACCATACTGAAACTGCAGCCGCTCATGCAGCGCGGGGTGCACAATCTTTCAGGCGGGGAAAAACAGCGTGTCGCACTCGGCAGGGCTGTGCTTGCAAACCCCCGCCTGCTCCTGATGGACGAACCGCTCTCCGCTCTTGATGACACGCTGCGATTTCAGATCATTCCCTATCTGAAAAGCGTGAGTGAAGAGTTCGGCATTCCCTATCTCTTTATTTCGCACTCGATTCTTGAGATGCAACTCATGGCTGAGCGGATTGTTGTGATCAAAAACGGGAGCTTGGCTGAAACAACAACTCCCGACCAGCTTGCACGAACCAGCATGGCACAAAGCCCGAAAGGATATCTCAATCTGCTCCATCTTGCCGACCCGGTTCAGAATAACGGCTTATATGCCTACCCCTGGGGCCACAATACCCTCCTGATCTCTGACGGAGAGGCGAAAGGAAAATCCCTTTTTGAACTCTCGTCGCGCGATATCATTCTCTTCAAGCAGCACCCCGAAGCCATCAGCGCCAGGAACCTGCTGGAATGTACCGTTACAGAACTGTTTCGATCAGACGTAAGGGTCGGCGTGGTGCTATCGGCCAATGGAGAGAAGTTCGTTGCTGAAATCGTGCGTTCAGCAGCCGAGGATCTTAACATTACGACAGGATCCACCCTTTTTGCCGCAATCAAGGCCTCTTCGTTCAGAAAACTCGGATGAGAAGGTGAATGGCCGGAATTTCTTACGGTCAACTTTTTATCCCGCGAAAATGTTTTACAGCATATTCACATGAAAAGAGATTAAACTATTTGACATGAAACCTTCAGGCAGAAAAGTATGCTTCATGACCGGCGCTTCGGGAAGACTCGGCAGTGAAATTGCGCTTTCTGTGGCAGGGCAAGGTTATACCGTTTTCTTTACCTGGCACTCCTCGGAAGAGCGAGCCGGGCAAACTCTTGAAAAGATCAGATGGATAAGCCCCGAATCGCAGATGGTCCGCTGTGATGTATCAAAAACAGGAGATATAGCCAGTGCATTTACCACTTTCCGCAAGCAGTTCGACCGGCTTGATCTGCTCATTGCAAGTGCATCGAATTTTTACAGTACCCCCTTGCCGGAGGTAACCGAAGAGCAATGGGACAGCCTGATTGATACCAACCTGAAAGGAACTTTCTTTACGATGCAGGAAGCCGTCAGGATCATGCGGAAACAGACTTTCGTCTCCCGCATCATTACCCTGACCGATATTTCTGCCGATCTTGTCTGGCGCAACTTCGCACCCTATACGGTATCGAAAGCCGGAATACAGCATCTCACCAGAATATTTGCAAAAATGTCCGCTCCCGGTATTCTTGTCAATTCCATCGCCCCCGGAACGGTCACCTTGAATCCTCAAAAGGATATGGACAGTGAAGATGAAATGATCAAAAAAATTCCGCTCCGGCGCCTTGGCGATCCGCTTGATATCATCAGAACCATCATCTTTCTCCTTGAAAGCGACTATATCACCGGTCAGGTTATCAATGTTGACGGTGGAAGACTTCTTCAGTAAGCTCCCGAAACTGAAAAATTGACAAAAGAGAGGGCCATGCAAAGACCATATTGTTTTTATATATTCTTTTCATATTGAGGCAAGGCAACTCATAACCATCTTTCGAACTCATATGGAACAGGAAGTCCCGGTTGTCATACACAGCGATGCACCATGTGATCAGGCACAGGAGCCGTTGCGAGCATCTCCTATACCCGATCAGATAAAAGAGATCAGTGAAAGCATCTCGGAATCTTTTTCGCGATTCAAGGAGAGTCCCTCCTATGAACAGCTGCTGGATAGAGCTGAAAAAACAAGAGAGTACATCAGAAAATATCCTGCTCAGGCCATGCTCTACTCTTTGGGTGCAGGCGCATTGCTGGGGCTTATTTTCAGGAGAAAGCGATAACAGGCATTTATATCAGGACTTATGATAAACCGCCAAGAGAAAGAGAATCAGGAGTCACCGCAAAAGCGCAAAAGTTCCGGAATCCAGAAACTCTTTGATGATACGGCAAAGTCGACCTATGATGATGTCATATCTATTATAGAGGCAAGAATCGAACTGGTCAAGTTAGAGCTGACAGAGAAGATGTCGATTGTTGCTGCGGCAGTTATTCTCGGAGTTATACTGATCATTGGTATTGGCTACCTTATCACAACATTCGCACTGCTGGCCGGTCAGCTTCTCGGTCATCCTTTTCTTGGTTATCTGCTTGTAAGCCTTGTTTTTCTTTCATGTTTTGTGTTATTCACTAAATTCAAACCTTCAGTCCTGAAAAACCTGATCCAGAAAATTCTTTTATCAGTCCATGACTACAAAAAATGAGCAGTTACACAGCATTCAGGCACGTATAGAAGAGTTGCAGAACACTATTGCTGAAAAAGAAGAGCATATCATGGCAAGATCCCGGCAGCTGAAAGACGGCCTGACAGAGGAGTTGTCTCCAGTGAAAATTGTCAGAAAGCACCCTTTTCTGGCTGCAGGTATGACCTTTGCTGCCGGACTGCTGCTCACCAAGACAATAAGAGGTAAACAATGCTCTTGCAACTCCTGCAGCCCTGCGGGGCCCGATCCTGCTGTTTCATCGCAGCGTAACGGAGCACTCTACGGCATCGGGCTTGACGTTCTCAGGGCCGCAAAAGACCTCGGATTCAACTACCTTCAGCGATATATCGACAAGAAAATCACGTAACCTGCTCCTGCCTCCAGAGACTATCCATGACGGAGAATGCTGACAGAATAATCCGCATCAAACGTCAGGCGTTCATTCCACCAACAGGCTCCTCCCCGAACCTTTAGACATCTGCCTGACATTTAATAGAGAAATTCCGTACTTTAAAGTAGTGAAAGCCCTGCAAAACGGGAGGGTTGCACTACTCTCTCAATCAGCTTAATGCTTCGGCATTGCAAAATTACTATGACAATCCAGCAAAACCCGGTAGTACTTCAAAACAAAGAACACTTTTATGTCAACCGAAATGCCCGAGAGCTTTTCCATCTGACTGATCCGGAATTCCTCTCTTTACCCGCTGCCGGTCAGGAAAGTGTAAGAACGACAGAAAGACAGGCCGCGATCATCAACGATTTTCTTAAAAAACAGAAAGGCCCAGAGGCAAAACCAATACTCCCGGCACAGCTCCACGGCATGAAACTCCTGCACGAGTTGTTTCACTCTATCATGACGAAAGCAATAACTGCCCGGCAGCCGGATTTTCTTGAAAATGTATACGGAGTGCTGAACGAGGAACTTTCTGCTGAGCAATCGGAACATTACCTGAAAAGGTTTATCAGCACATTTCCTACGCAGAACATCTTTGCCGGAACCGAAACATCCGCCGACTGGCTGAAGGAGCAGGGCAACAAAACAAAAGTCCTCGAAGAGTCTTTCCTCGTCTGGCTTAATAACCAGAACCCTGCTCTCGAACAGTTTTCCGATCTTTTGACCGATGAAAAACTCACCGGGGAGAACGCCTACCGGAAACTGATCATGACCATGCGGAGCTCAATGCAGGCCATGGGTCCCGTAGGACCGGACAATGTCGACCTTGCAGAACTGCTTATCAGACCGATAAAACATGCACCGACTTCAATCCTTGAACAGCTTCGATACATCCGCCTGAACTGGGGTGAGCTGCTTGAAAATTCGCCATTCTGGGAATTGCTTTCCGGGGCCATTGATTTTATTGAGGATGAAGACAAATACCTCTTTTTCGAGCAGATTTCCCGGGATAAGGAACTCCGGAAAGAGGTCTATGAGTTTGAAAAAAAAGCACAGGTGCCTGAATACAGTTCTGCTGATGATGCAAATGCCCCGGCAAACTACTCCACCGACTCATCGTGGATGCCTGAAGTTGTCATGCTGGCCAAAAGCACATACGTCTGGCTTGACCAGCTCAGTAAAATTTACCGGAGAGCTGTAAAACGGCTGCAGGATATTCCCGATGAAGAACTGGACCTTATTGCCGAACGCGGTTTTACAGCATTATGGCTGATAGGGATCTGGCAGAGAAGTCACGCATCCCAGAAAATCAAACAGCTCCAGGGAAATCCTGAAGCAAAAGCCTCTGCATACGCTCTTGAAAATTATACTATTTCCGACGACATAGGCGGTTATGAGGGGTATCAGAACCTCCACAGCAGAGCCAAACAGCGAGGCCTCCGCCTTGCAAGCGATATGGTACCCAATCATACGGGAATGGATTCCGAGCTTGTACGAAACAATCCTGAGTGGTTCCTTTCGTCTTACAGCGCACCTTATTATAACTACTCCTATAACGGACCGAACCTAAGCAGTGACTCCCGTTACGGCATCTACCTTGAAGACGGCTACTGGAACCGTTCCGATGCTGCGGTCACATTCAAACGGGTTGATTACCTGACAGGCAATACGAGCTACATCTATCATGGCAATGACGGCACCATCATGCCGTGGAACGACACTGCACAGCTGAACTTTCTCAGCGCGGAGGTTCGGGAAGGAGTTATTCAGCAGATCCTGCAGGTCGCAAGAATGTTTCCCATTATCCGTTTTGACGCTGCCATGGTACTGGCCAAACGACATATTCAGAGGCTCTGGTTTCCGCTTTATGGCCATAGCGCCGGTGTACCTTCCCGGTCAGCCTATGCCATGAGTATGACGGAATTCGATGCCGCAATACCCGAAGAGTTCTGGCGTGAAGTTGTTGACCGCATTCAGCGGGAAGTCCCCGATACCCTCCTGCTTGCCGAAGCATTCTGGATGCTTGAGGGTTATTTTGTCCGTACACTCGGCATGCACAGGGTCTATAACAGCGCATTCATGCACATGCTGAAAAAAGAGGATAATACCAGCTACCGCTATCTGATCAAGAACACCCTCGAATTCGACGCCGAAATCCTCAAGCGATATGTCAACTTCATGAACAACCCTGATGAAGATACCGCAATCGCCCAGTTCGGCAGAGGAGATAAGTATTTCGGCGTCTGCATGATGATGCTGACCATGCCGGGACTTCCGATGTTCGGTCATGGTCAGGTTGAAGGGTTTACTGAAAAATACGGTATGGAGTATGCAAGAGCGTATTATGACGAACAGCCGGATGAAAACCTGGTCAGCCGCCACTACCGGGAAATCTTTCCCATCATGAAGAAGCGTCCTCTTTTTGCAGAGGTCCGCAACTTTTTCCTTTATGATGTCTATTCGCCTGAGGGTGCCGTCAATGAGAATATTTTCGCTTATTCCAACCGGCTTGCCGATGAAAAAGCACTTGTTGTCTTTAACAACTGCTTTGAGCAGGCGACCGGCTGGATTAAAATATCGGTCGGCTACCGCCAGAACGGTGATATCCGGCAAAGCTCCCTCTGCGAAGGTCTCAACTTAAGCCAGGAAGATGGTTCCTATGTAATTTTCAGGGATCACGCCAGCGGCATGGAGTTTATCCGTTCCAACAGAGAGATCGCTGAAAACGGCATGCTTGTTGCACTCGATGGCTACAAATACAATGTCTTCCTCGACTTCAGAGAGGTGCGCCCCTCAAAACTCAGACCCTATGACCGTCTTGCAGCAGAACTGAACGGGCGGGGAACCGCGTCGATCGATCGTGCAGCTCTCAGCCTGAGCCTCTCTCCGCTGCACAGCCTGGTATCCGCAGCTCTTGCTTCCGACGTACTGCTTCCACTGACAGAGAACGCAACGGACGGGGGGAGAGCGGCTTTTGAAAAATACATGGCGTCTCTGCTTGAGAAGGTTTCCAGTCAGTTTAGTGAAATCATGGAAAAACACATACCCGTTCCGGAAAATCTTACGGTCCGTGCAGCCTCACTATATCGAAAAGTATCAGCCCTTGCCGTTCTTTTAAAGGAAAAGGCCGCTTCCCGGAAACTCCTGACAGCCATCGGTTTGAACAGCAGGGATGGTTCCGGGTATTACATGGTGGCTATGCACTGGATTGTGCTCGACTCGCTGCAGCAACTCGTGGCATCCACCGGAGCGCTGAACTCGAACATTGTCGATGACTGGCTGATGAGCGATTCGCTTCAGGCAATTTATCCGGAAAAAGGTGTTATCGGCATACCTGCAGAAAACCTGCCGGACCTTCTTATCTGCATGCTCACTCAAAAACCTGAACAGATACCGGGTGACCCCGCAGAGCAACTGCTCAACCTGTTAAAGAAACTTTATACTGATAACAAAGCGCATCTGGGCCGCTTAATGCAGTTCGATGAACGACATCGGAAAACCTGGTTCCGTGAGCACCGCTTCAGTGTGCTCATGGCCTGGCTCTCTGTTCAGGAACTGCTGAATGAACCGGATTTACTCCCTAAGGCAAAAAAGAAAAAACAGGGGGGCGCAATCACCGGATGGGTAACCGCCAATGAGAAAATGGATATGGATGCGTTCCTTTCAGGATATGAAATGGAGGAGCTTATCAGCGGAATTTCTTAAAATTACCGGCATTTTGCCGTTAAAAAACGGAAATACCATTACCCCTGTACTGGTTTTAAATGTCAAAAGCCCGGGATGAACCGGGCTTTTGACATTTTTCAAACTGCGTATGCTCTACCAGCCATACTCGATGTAAATACGGAAGGTGTTGATAAGCAGGAAGGCCAGAACGACGAGACCAAGAATCGTAAACTTCGGGCTTTTCTCTTCCCGTGATGCCTGGCGGTCAAGGAATGGAACAGCTGCCCAGACAACAGCGCCAATGGTCAGAAGAGCGATAGCGATAAGCTCACCGCCTTCAAATGCTAAATCTTTAAGCAGCTGAAATTGTGCCCAGAAATACCATTCCGGCTTGATGCCAACAGGCGCAGAACTCAGTGCATCTGCTTTAACACCTATTTCCCAGGGGTATACCGCCGCAAGATAGACAAGGAGAGCAAATCCGATCAGCCAGCCGATACCGTCTTTTGCAAGGAAGGTCGGGAAAAACTTTTCGTACCCTTTGATCATGCCTGATTCCTTGTATCCGATCGGTGCTGAAGTACCGAGAACCTGAACCAGCAGCAGATGTGCTGAAAGCACCAGCATAAGAAGACCGGGAAGCAGAACAACGTGCAGCGAGAACATGCGGGTAAGCGTTTCACCACTGACCTCTTCACCGCCGCGCAGGATACCGACAAGGAGTGCTCCGCCGGGAGCGACTTTCGGAACTTCAGTTCCAACCTGGGTGGCAAAGAAAGCCAGTTCGTTCCAGGGAAGAAGATATCCTGTAAATCCGAACCCGAGGCTGAGTACAAGCAGCACAAAACCGCTTACCCACATAAGCTCACGGGGTTTCCGGTATGACTTCATGAAGAAGGTGCTGAACATGTGAATAAACGCCATCAGAACCATGAGATTGGCCGACCATGCGTGAATCTGGCGTATAAGCCAGCCGAAAGGAACCTCTTTCTGAATGAAGACAAATGATGCAAATGCCGCTGCTTCGGTTGGCTTGTAATACTGCATGAGCAGCAGACCGGTCAGAATCTGGATTATGAAAAAAAACAGGGTAAGACCGCCGAAATAATACCAGAATGAGAGGCGGTGTTTGGGTACTTCCTTTTTCTTAAGGTAGTCAAGTACCGGAAGCACGACGTAGAAGCGCTCATGGAACCATCCGCCTAAAGAGCTGACACGTGAATCCTTGTAGGGACTCGGATCCGGACTGTCTACCGGTGGTTTATAGACACCGCCTTTCGAAGCTGCCATACTTGCGGCAGACGAAACAGCAGGTTTCGGCTTGGCTGGAGCATTTCCAGCCATAGCGTTCTGATTGTTTTCAGCCATCTTTCCTGACTCCCTTGGTTTTCAAAAATTAAAGGTTAAGCTTTTGCAATAATAAGATCTTCCCCTTCAACCCTTACTTTAAACGGAGCTAAGGGTTTAGGCTGCGGACCGGAAATGATCTCTCCTGTCTGCTTGTATTTTGCGCCATGACAAGGGCAAAAGATGAGATTCTGTGCATTATCCCAGCCAACACTGCAGCCGAGATGGGTGCAAACCGCACTGCATGCGGTCAGTTTCCCGTTATCATTGATAACAAGCACCTTGTCCTTGTTAAACTGATAAATCTTGCCGGTGTTTTCAGCTACTTCAGCAGCTTTCCCGACAACCAGTTCATTAACGCTTGCAACCTCCTTGACAGGAGGAGGAATAATATACCGTACAACAGGATAGAGAGTCGATACGGCTACAACGGCGCCGATACCTCCAACTACTTTGCCGAGAAAACTGCGACGCTCGATATCAACCCCTGCCCCCCCCTGTTCACTGGGCTTAACGGTCGAAGAGAGTGGAGCACCGTCTCCAAGTGTGCCCATCCTTGAAGGGCTCTTGAAATTACCTTGTTGTGCCATTACGATCTATCTCCTTTTTAAATACTTTTGTTATAAAATCAACAGGTAAAAAAACCTTCCGCAGGTTCAACGACAACCGTGATCTCGTTTTCAATCCAGGCAGTCATGCATTGAATTCAGGCTAAGCAAACAAACTTTGAATTTATAATATTCTCACCGATTATTCCAATCCAAAAAGCGTTTAAAATTATTATAACCTCTATACATGATCGCATCCTCACCATCTCTCCAGATACGGGCGCTGGTGAATAAACGCATAAACCTTGACTCAAGGCGGGCAGGATTGAGAAACTCCGATATTCCCTTTATTCCTTCGGTCTTCCGGCCGTCCATCTGCAGAGATATGCCGGATGCAAACCGGAGATAAAACGGTCCTGCATCAAGCACCCTGTCATGATGAATCTTCAGGTTGATGTTACCAAACTGCAGGTCAAGATCCCTGCTGTGAAGAGGTGAAAAAAGGCCTCGCCTGAAATTGCTTTCAGCGAAACGCACTGTGTCAAGAATTGTGAGCTTTTCATTCATATTGTCATGAAGCACAAGGACTGCAATCGGCTGACATTCTTTGTTGTTAAAAAAAGTCACATAATAGATAAGGTCAAAACGCTCGGAAAAAGCCCTTCCCCAATACCAGCGGGCAATAGACTCCTGCATGGGCACGGCACCGAGATTATGGTCGTGATATCCGGTAGCCTTGACAGGAATGGTGCGAACACTCTCTTTTCGTTGTTCAATTATTTCAATCGTTCCCTCCACTTCGGCCCTGGAAACACTCAATAACCACTGATGAAGAGAAGCCCGGCCTGCATTGTTTCCATTTTTTTTATTGTAGGTAACCCTTCGGCATGATTTGAATAAAAGAGATGCTTTCACTTTTTTCTGACGGGCGGGAAAGGAAAAATCAATTTCAAGCAGGTATTGGTCCTTTAATGGATCATAGCTAAAGCGGTTCTGTTCAAACCGGACACCGATATCTCTTCGGCTGCTTTCAAAAAGACCATTGCGCCCCTCTCTGATAAAATTAACAGTCTCACGACCGTTTTCATACAACTGAAAACTGAACCCGGAGTAATTCGAGGGCAGAGGAGCATCCTGGATTATGCCGCTTTTCCATTTCTCATAATGGTTCGTATAGTAAGGGGAAAAGGGAAAACCGGAAAACCAGATAAGCACGAAAGACAAACCGCTCTCTTTGTCTTCAGCATCGAAATACCACCACTCGTATGCACCCGGTTGCTGCATATCATGCCAGAGCTCCTGGTCAGGTTCAGTGGTAATATTCATGCCTGAAGCTGGTGATATTCAAAGCCTGAAGCATAGCGAGATGCCTTGCATGACATATAGTACCCGGTAATGTGAAAAGCAGGGAAAAAGAAGACATGCAATGTTGTCACAGAAGCAGCGTATGGGAACATTCCGTTAACCGGTGTGGACAGAGAGGGAATCGAACCCACGACACAAGGATTTTCAGTCCTTTGCTCTACCAACTGAGCTATCTGTCCATGAAACGAAAGGCAAAATATAGGAATTTTTTACTCTTGTTCAAAAGAAAAAACAAAAATTACGGAGCGCGCTCCTGCCCGCTCCATGCGGTTCTGCAGGACTAAAGAGGAAAGCTGATCTTTTCAATTCCCTTCAGAATCCGCCTGAGCACGGTCTCCTTTCCGAGCACTTCGAGCATATGATAAAGACTCGGTCCGAAACTCACACCTGAACTGAGAATTCTGAGCGGATGTATCAGAACAGCTGCTTTAAGCCCCCTTGGCGCAACAAATTCCTTGAGGTTAGCTTCTATGTTCTCAGCGCTGAACACCTCAAGAGAATCAAGTATCGCGGCAAACTCCCTGAGAAGATCATTGGTATCGGCAACCCAGCGTTTTTTGACTCCCTCCTCATCATATGAGTCAGGATCGAAAAAGAAATAGGAACAGAATGTCACGAATTCATGCTCAAATCCAACGCGCTCCCGCATAAGCTCTATAACTTTTGCAAGATATTCGTCCCGGGTAATCATATCCGTCGGCATAAGCGACTCTTTCCTGTCAAGCTCGGCAAGCAGAAGCGGTTTTATAACTTCGATAATCTTCTCTGTCGGACGGTTCTTGATATACTGTTTTTCGAGCCAGTTAAGTTTATCAACATTGAAAATCGCACCGGCTTTGCCGACTCGTTCAAGAGAAAATTTTTCTATGAGTTCCTGCATGCTGTAAACCTCCTGCTCGCTCCCCTCTCCTTCGTTCCATCCGAGCATGGCCACAAAATTCACGATCGCATCACTGCTGTAACCCTTTCGTATATAATCCTCAACAGCAACATCCCCCTGTCTTTTGCTGAGTTTTGAACGGTCAGGATTAAGCAGAAGCGGAAGATGGGCAACCTTTGGCGGCTCCCAGCCAAAAAACTCATAGAGAAGGAGATGCTTCGGCATGGAGGGAAGCCACTCCTCACCTCTGATGATATGGGTAAACTCCATTAAATGATCATCAATGACACTGGCAAAATGATAGGTCGGAAAACCGTCGGATTTCATCAGCACCTGATCATCAATTGTTGCAGAATCAAATTCGACAGGCCCTCTTATTATATCTTCAAACCAGACAGAAACATAATCGGGCACTTTCATTCGGATAACATAGGGTGCCCCCTCTTCCATTTTCCTTCTGATTTCACTTGGCGGCATTGAACCGCCCATCTCTTCAGGCAGCCATTTTCTGTTATATTTAGGCTGAAGGCCCTGTTTTATCTGCAACTGTCGATTTTCTTCAAGCTCCTCATGAGTTGCAAAACAGTAGTACGCATGACGGTCTTCAAGCAGCTGCCTGCAGTATCTGTCATATATGGCAAGCCGTTCAGATTGAATGTAGGGCCCGAAATCACCCCCGATTTCCGGACTTTCATCAGCTACTATTCCTGCCCATTCAAGGGTTTTGATCAGATTCTGCTGCGCTCCCTCTACCTTCCTGGTTTGATCGGTATCCTCAATTCTGATAATGAACTCTCCATTCATTTTCTTTGCAAACAGGTAGTTATACAATGCGGTCCTCAAGCCGCCTACATGTAAATATCCTGTTGGAGAAGGTGCAAACCTCGTCCTGACCCGTTGAGCAACCATAATGAGCGTCGTACTGTTTATTATTGACAGGGAACTATCGCAAGTGGAGTGAATTTAAGAAAAACTCACTGTTTTTTTCAGATTTATAAGATAAAAGATTAACCCGAAACTCTTGAGTCTGAAGAGAAAGGCGCTGGCATCGGGTCGAACAGACATGTAATAATAAACTTTTTGTTTTTAATTTAGGTTTAAGTTTTAATTACTTTAAATGTAGTAAGTTACATTTAACTTCATCTCTATACCTTTTTTATGCCTGAAAATCCTGTAAAAAAGTCAGGAAAAGACGATTTCCGGAACAAATTCAAACCGGTGAACGACGGGGATCGAGACCCTGGATGGTTTCAGGGAAAAGGCGGCAGCCCTCAGGCCAGGTTTCCGCGCTTTATCCTCTTCATGATGCTTGCACTTCTGATGCTTTTTATGTTTCAGCGGTTTTTCTCCGCCACGGACAACCCTGAAATTACCTATAACGAGTACAAATCTATTCTCTCCAGGGCTCTTGTTACAGAGGTTACTGTAAGAACATTTGAGGATAAATCTGCAATCCTGAACGGCAGACTGAAAGCAGTGACCCAATTGCAGCTTGTCAACAGGACTACCCTGCAGGCTGATCATTTTGCTGTCAGAATTCCGTCATTCAGCATTGAACAGGCAGACATCCTCGCTGAAAAAGGAATACGTCTCAAAGTTGAAGAAGGCTCAGGCGCATTCAATACTTTTTTTATCCTGTTTGCCCCCT
>Ga0265593_1000266_pt1 | contig 32296 bp, 34 predicted proteins | sample saktaG_8_FD_190136 | JGI IMG/M metagenome (GOLD analysis project Ga0265593, IMG submission 190136) | Saline water microbial communities from Sakinaw Lake, British Columbia, Canada - sak_2011_5_24_36m | ecosystem: Environmental > Aquatic > Non-marine Saline and Alkaline > Saline ... | reverse complement strand
TGGTTCTTCATACTCCTAAAGCGTAGCGTGCGCTCCCAGACAAATACAAACCCTTTTGTTCCTCTCAAGATGTTAAATTGTCTCATGGCTCCTTAATTACAGGAGTGCCATATGTTAGTGAACTTGTTCATAAACCATGTATTATTCAAAAAAATAGGGATAGCTTGTGGCCATCCCCATCGTATATCCTAGTCAGAGCTTGCCAGAATGGACACAGCTAGCAAGAAAATGCCAACTACCACAGCTTTAAAACATCTTTTTAGAGTTTTCACGATCAGCCTCCGCTTAAAGAACAAACCACCAAGATTGGCAATTTCTATCACTAGGGTAGCACTTAATTTGTTAGGTTGTCAACTTTTATGGTTTACCCTACCAGAGCTTTTACACGATCCTCGATTGGGGGGTGTGTTGAGAAAAGTTTTGAAATCTTGTTTCCGACACCACTCGCACCAAAAGGATTTGAAATAAAGAGATGTGCGGTTGCATTGCTTGCGCGTTCCATTGGTTGCGAGTATGTGCCAATTTTTTGTAAAGCTGAAGCGAGACCTTCGGGATATCGTGTGAGCAACGAGCCAGATGCGTCCGCGAGAAATTCGCGCTTGCGAGAAATTGCGAGCTGAATAAGCGTAGCGACCAAGGGCGCGAGTACCATAGCAACAATTGCAAGTATTCCAAAAAGCGGATTCCGGTCTTCATTATCTCGGTCGCCACCAAAAAATGACATGCGCAAAAAGAAATCAGAAAGTAAAGCAACAAAACCCACCAACACAACGGCGACAGTTGAAAGCAAAATATCTCGATTGCCGACATGTGAAAGTTCGTGCGCCAAAACTCCCTCAAGTTCGCTTCTGTCCATAATGCGAAGCAAGCCAGTCGTTACAGCAACAGCAGCATGATTTTTATCACGACCTGTCGCAAACGCATTTGGCGCTTGGTCATTGATTACATACACACGAGGCTTCGGCAAACCAGCTGTGATTGATAGGTTTTCAACAATACGATTAAGCTCAAGATATTCTGCACCGTCAGCAGGCTGTGCGCCTGAAAGTGAAAGTGCAACCTTGTCTGAATACCAGAAACTCCAGAGATTTGTGATGAGCGCAAATGCCAAAGCACCATACAACATTGCTTGCGAGTGAAAATACCACGAGGCAACATATCCAAGTCCTACAACCACGACCAAAAATACCGCCATAAGCGCCCAAGTCTTGGTTACATTTTCACCTTGGTGTGTATACAAATTTACTGCCATGTTTTTATGGAATTATTATGGAGTGTGGTTTTTGAGCTTGGTTGTGAGGTTTGGTTTTTGAGCTACCCCATCGCCCCCCTTATCGGAGAGAGGGCTTGTGTGAGGTGTGGTTTTAGTGAGGGGTGGTTTTAGTGAGATGAATTAATTTTCTCAACACGACCATCGCCACACCCTAAAAATTAACAGCAACAGGTTGTCTAGCTGCTTCCTCGCCCTCACTTAGCTGGAAGAAATCCATCGTTGAGAAATGGAACATTCCCGCAATAATATTACTAGGAAACACAGCCACAGATGTACTCAAGTCACGTACGTTTGTATTATAGAAACGGCGTGCAGACTGGATTTTATTTTCAGTGTCAGAGAGTTCGCGCTGAAGTTCGATAAAGTTTTGATTTGCTTTGAGGTCAGGATACGCTTCAGCAACAGAAAACAAAGACTTGAGTGTTTGCGAAAGTTGATTTTCAGCGGCAGCTTTATCTGTCAGAGAAGTTGCGCCCATAGCTGCTGCGCGTGCTTTTGTGACATTTTCAAATGCAGAATTCTCATGTGTTGCATAACCCTTCACTGTGTTAACGAGATTTGGTATTAAATCATAGCGACGCTTGAGCTGAACATCAATATCAGCCCACGCCTCCTTCGCACGTTGCGTCATGCGAATCAAATTATTGTAAGCAAAAATAATCCAAAAAATAATAACAGCAATAACGCCAAGAATGATATATGTAGTATTCATACTAAAATCGTACCACGACAACGGAGCTGTGCAAGAGGCACGACCAATAACCCCTGCCGCGCGGAGAGGTCTGCATCGCCAATGTATGATCTCCCTGTCACCGAATTTTTCTACTCTTGCAGTTCGGGTATTCCCGCCTTGAGTTGACAGGGAGAGACAAGACTTAGGTATTCACCTGAGTATAGCTGACCTGCGATTACTAGCGATTCCAGCTTCATGAGGTCGAGTTGCAGATCTCAATCCTCACACCGCGCGTCATTGGGGATTTGCTCCGTGTTGACCCCATTGCGTCCCATTGAAACGTGCATTGTATCACGTGTGCAGCTTATAAATATATCAAAGATGCTGACCTTGCGTCATCCGCTTTTTCCCATGAGGAGTCTCGCCTGACATATAAAACAGGCAACGCGGGTTACCGACCACACGAAGGAACTCAAGCCACGAAAGCCAACCATACATAATTTGCCCAGCCGCCTTGCGAGGGATCTAGTTTCCTAGACCTTACGTTTGGGTTTCAAACCCTAGTGAGTTCGTTTACCATCGTAATTAAGCCGCATGATCCACCGCTTGTGCAACCGTCTATTACTTTGAGTTTTAGTCTTGCTACCGTACTACTCAGGCGCCGAACTTAACGGGTTACATAAATAAAAACCGCCCTAATTAAAGGGCGGCGAGTTTGTTTCTATCCTTCGGAACAGCACATTGGTTTGGCTACCACCATGTGCTCTTCTTTAACAACCATATGTGTAAAACCACGACGTTTAGCGTAATCCAATACCGCGACTTCAGAACTACCGAAGTGCGGAACGTAGTCAGTGGCAATTCCTTGTGTTCGCAGAGTTCCAGCAAAGGCAAACAGAAGTCGCTCACTAGCTTTTTCTATTGGTGCAACCAAGACCCTCCTTTTATTGTGTTCCGTTTGCCACAGATTTAGATCGGTCATCGCTGTAATTATACGTTCAAGTCCGAACGCCATACCAACACTGGGTAGATCCGGACCGCCAAGATTCCCAACCAGACGATCATAACGACCGCCACCGAGAACCGCACCGACCTTCACGCCAGGAATTACTCCTTCAAGAATAAATCCGGTATAGTAATCGGCACCGCGAGCCAATGATAGATCAATTTCAATCCTTGCCATAATCTCCTTTGGGAGAAAAGACACGATTTCCTTTATCTCTGCAATACCTTGCATACCTTCTGGTTCGCTACACAGAATACTTCCCAGTTCGGAAAGCTTCCTATGGAAATCACCAGTCAGCCCAAGGACATCTATGATGGTTGCGACCGCAGAACCAGATAGGCCTTGTGTTTCAAGGTCATGACGAATACCGTCTAGACCTGCCTTCGTTACTTTGTCAGCATAATCCATTGCGCGCTGAATCGTAAGCCGCCCACCACTTCCGTAGAGACTGGCTTTTTTGGCGATGGCGGCAATAATCATCCGATGATTTATGCGAACAATGAAGTTTGGAAAGCCTAGCGCCGAAAGTCCTGCATATGCTAGACGGATAACATCAGCATCCGCAGAAAGGTCGCTTACGCCGATCATATCCCCGTCGCATTGAGTGAACTCACGAAAATGCCCGCGGTTAACTTCATCGTCACGGAAAACTTGACCGATTTGATAGCGCTTGAATGGAATTGGCGAATTTGGATGATCCCCCACATAGCGTGCAAACGGTACTGTTAGGTCATACCGAAGCACTAGTGGGCTGCCACAACAATCTTTTAAGTTGAACAGCAATTTTTCACCTTCTCCATGGTGCCCATTAAATACTTGGGCATGTTCAAGGATCGTGGTTGAAAGTGGGTCGAAACCGAAGTTCCGATATACGTTCTCAATGACAGATAGGACGTGGGTATATCGGAGCATTGCTTCGCCGAAAAGTTCCGAAGTACCCGTGGGTACTCCGACACTTTGCATATGATGAGCGTCCGACATGGACATTTCCTCCTACTGTTTAAGCGTTGTTAGGATGGACCCCAGATCAAGCTGTTGCTGTATGCCAGATGTAAGATCCTTGAGAGAAAACACACCGCGCTCCAATTCTTCTGATCCGATGAGGATTGCGAATGGTATTCCCATCTTGTTTGCGTAACCAAGACTTTTCTTAATCTTAGCATCACCAAACCATACTTCTGTTGGGATATCGATATCCCGAAGCGTTGACGCTAGATTCAAGCATGGTGCCAATTCGGTTACAAGCGGAACTATGAGAACCTTTGTTGGCGTTGAGGCTACAGACTTGATGACTCGCCTCTTTCGAAGCTGATCAAACAAGCGAGTAAGCCCGATTGAAACACCAACTCCGGGAAGTGTCCGATTTATGTAGTAGCTAGATAGATCATCATAACGTCCGCCAGAACATACAGAACCAATATCAGGATAATCATCAAGCCTTGTTTCATAAACCGTGCCTGTGTAGTAGTCCAGTCCGCGAGCAATCGTGAGATCGATCGATAGGTTGGAGTCCGACACGCCCATTGCACCACCAAGCAATACTACTTCCGTAAGATCGGCGACCCCTCGTGCGAACTCAGGATCATCGATATCCATTGCTCGTAACTTCTCAAGTATTTCAGTGTTTGAGCCGTTGATCGTAACAAACTCTAGTATACGATCTACTGTTTCTTGAGTAATTCCTTGCTCAATGAGCTCCTTTGCAACCCCAGTAGCACCTATTTTTTCTAGGCGATCGATAGATTGCATTACGGTGCATACACGATCAGAAACACCAAGACCTGCGAACAACCCGTTAAGTATACGACGGTTGTTGATTCGGATGGTAAACCGCTCAAAGCCGAGTTTTTTGAATATCGTACTGATAACACTCGGCATTTCTGCGTCAAAACGAAGATTTAAATCCCCGTCCCCAATAACATCAATATCGCATTGATAGAACTCACGGAAACGACCGGCTTGTGGGCGCTCCCCGCGATAGACTTTTCCAATGGCATAGCGTCGGAAAGGAAATGTTAATGATCCATAGTGCTCGGCAACATAACGAGCAAGAGGGACTGTTAGGTCGAAGCGCATCGCAATATCCGTATCGCCTTTGGTAAAGCGATAGATTTGCTTTTCCGTTTCGCCACCAGCTTTTGCCAGTAACACCTCGGCACGTTCAAGTATTGGTGTTTCAATGGGTGCAAAACCAAAAACCTCATAGGTTCTGCGGATTGTTTCAAGCATTGCGTTAAAGGAGATTTGCTCAACAGGTAGCAATTCCATAAAACCAGACAGTGCTTGTGTAGACACCCTGTTTGTTTTCATTGTATCTATTTCCTCCATAGGATTTTGGAGAGTTTTAAAGAACTCCCTCTACATTAGATACACCAGACATTTGCTTTTCAGGCAAGATAAGCGATTTTAAGCAATCAAGATTACCAACAATCTTAAATAATAATTTAACAGCATCGACAGCATCGTTAAGATTAGTGGTAGAAATATCTCTGTGCTGGTTTTGCACAGGCACATTGATCACAATACCGGTGTCGACACCAGCAGAGAGAAAAGCTGTAAAGTTTGTCCTTCCGCGATCCCCCCCCACACTTTCACGTTGGATCTTTATGTCGTTTTCCTTCGCTATCTTTGCAAGTGCTACAATTCTTTGTGGCTTAATTGTAAACCCAACACCTTTGTGTTGTATTACGCACCCATCACCTAGAGACGGTATACTTTCTTTTGGTTCGAAAATCTCAAAATCTATGGGGTGTGCATATGCCGCGTCAACTACAATAAATAGATCCGGTTTGTATTTATCAACTACTGCCTTCAATGAACTACTGCTAGTCTCTTCACCTAGAGAAAATACGAGAATGAGGCGCACACCTTCAGACGGAGCCATCTTGAATTGTCGCAGCGTCTCAAACAGCACCGCGCATCCGATACGATTATCAAGAGCAGTTGCACGAACGATGTTGTTATCATTTGAGAATTTGCGTGTAAAAGAAATTGGGTCACCAGATACCGCTTCTGTATTTAATACAGACTGTTTGAAAAAAATGAAATCTTCTTTCGAATTGAACTCCAATATACCCTTGGCGCCACTCCTTAAAAGGAACGCTTCAGCGCCATCAATGTTTTCGCCGTCTACATTACCGCAAGATGATAGAATGTATACACCTTCCTTGTTTGTTTTTAATACCTCAAAACCAACTTCATCAAGGTGCGCTTCCATAAGCACTGTTGTAGAACCGTCGCCGATAGTCGCAACAACATTACCATCAGTGTCAATTTCAACCGTATCCGCACCATACTGTTTGCACATATTTATGATGAGAGAGACGATTCCTGTTTCGTTTTCACGACCAGTTATGCCAGGCTGAAGGCATAGTGTTTTTAGGGTGTCCGACAATGTTGATTTTAGTGTAGTTGTATTCATTGTGGTATAAATTTAATGACAAAAATAAAAAACGCCTTTGGTGAGGCGTTTTTTATGTATTTAGTAGAACACAATACATCAAAAACACCCCACCAAAAGATGATGGCTAAAATGGCATTCTTGATGCGCTTGGCGGTTCATATATACATGATGCCCTTATCGGTCTGTATTGTCAATTTAGTCTACTATTTCTTTTCAGCCAAAATAGAACACCAGACAGAGTCTGGTGTTCTATTTTGGCTGAAAAGAAGATCGCGGGCAACTACGGCTCGAGTTGTAATGCCACCGGCTCCTGCCGGTGGTTGTTTACTTCACAGGACCTTTCAATGAAGCGATTTCGTCGCGGATTAAGGCGGCGGTTTCAAAGTCTAGGTCGCGAACGGCATCCGTCATTTGTTTGCGCTTTTCGGCTACAAATTTCTTAGGATTCTTCTTGAATAATTCAGCATCTATTGTTGCAATTTCCGCCACGGCTTTATTGTGATCACTTCGCAACTCTTCGGTGATGTCGTGGATGCGTTTTTTGATAGTTGTAGGCGTGATACCGTGTATCTTATTGTACGCTTCCTGTATATCGCGACGGTTGCGTGTTTCTTTTATAGCCGCAGTTAGTGCCGGCGTCATTTCATCGGCGTACAAAATTACGCGACCTGCGGAATTACGCGCGGCGCGTCCAATTGTTTGTATAAGCGAAGTCTCAGAGCGCAGGAAGCCTGATTTGTCAGCATCTAGAATTGCAACCAGCTCCACTTCCGGCAAATCCAAACCTTCGCGCAAAAGATTTACGCCAACAAGCACGTCGTATTTTCCCTTACGAAAATCTGTGAGTGTTGTTATTCGGTCGAGCGTCTCAACATCGCTATGTATGTACGACGCTTTTATGTCGCGCTCTTTTAGAAAATCGCTCAAGTCCTCAGCCATTTTTTTAGTGAGTGTTGTTAGCAAAATACGCCCGCCATTTTTAATAACTTTTTGCACCTCGGTGATTACGTCTAGAATCTGCCCACTATTCTTCTTACCTTTAACGCCAGTTATCGGACGCACTTCTATAAGCGGATCCAACAGACCTGTCGGACGGATAATCTGCTTCACAATATGTCCGGCACTTTTTTCGCGTTCATACACAGATGGCGTGGCGGAAGTATAAATCACCTGACCGATGCGCTCCGCGAATTCATCAAACTGCAACGGACGATTATCAAACGCTGATGGCAAACGAAAACCGTGCTCAATAAGAGCAACTTTGCGCGCGTGATCACCAGCATACATTCCACCAATCTGCGGAACAGTAACGTGACTTTCGTCTATAATCGTAAGGAAATCTGGTTTTCCGTCTGGCGTATGTGGAAAATAATCCAGTAACGTAAAAGGTGGCGTGCCGGGCGCACGACCGTCAAATTGACGAGAATAATTTTCAATACCGTTGCAGTAGCCGACTTCGCGAATAAGCGCAAGGTCGTAATTTGTACGACGTTTAATGCGCTCGGCTTCAAGAATTTTCCCAGCGCGCTCAAAATACGCTAGCCTATTTTTCAATTCCTGTTGAATATCAGCAACTGCTCGCCCACGCTCGTTCTCAGGTGTTACATAATGCTTCGCAGGAAAAATAAAAACACTTGGCGTCTCGCCTAGGTCTTCGCGTGTAATTGCATCAATAATACGCACTCGGTCCACCTTCGCGCCATCAAACTCTACGCGATATACAATGCGTTCATTTTTTGGCATCACCTCAATCGCATTTCCAACGGCACGAAACTGCCCTTCGTTTAAATCGGCGTTTGTTCGCTCGAAATAAAGCCTAACAAGTTCACGCGAAAGCACAGAACGGTCTGTCTGATTCCCTTTCGCAATTTCCAAATGAACTTTTAGGTATTCTTCGGGAGAGCCGAGCGCGTAAATACACGACACTGATGCGATAATAATCACATCCTTGCGAGTGAGAAGTGCCTGCGTAGAAGCGTGGCGCAAACGGTCAATTTCTTTATTTATTTGCGCCTCTTTCTCGATATAAGTATCACTGACTGGCATGTACGCTTCAGGTTGGTAGTAATCGTAGTAAGAAACAAAATAATGCACAGCATTGTTTGGAAAAAATTCGCGGTACTCTGCAGTGAGTTGAGCCGCAAGCGTCTTATTATGTGCTATTACCAACGTAGGTTTACCAGTCTGCGCAATTATATTTGCAGCCGTAAAAGTCTTACCTGAGCCTGTTACACCCAGTAAGGTCTGATGTTGTACACCAGCACACACACCATCGGCCAGCGCCTTTATAGCCTCAGGCTGGTCACCGGCTGGAGTATGATGAGCAGAGAGTTGAAATGTGTCAATTTTAGACATATATAAACTATGCTTCGTATTTTGGTTAATGTAAAGACGTGTTTGATAGCAAAACAATGAGCGGGCGCAATCATAAAGATTGCGCCCGCTTTCTAGCTACTTCTGGTTAAATACCGTACGTCCGTTGTGCTGGCAGTACTGGTTGCGCGGGTTGTGCTGGCTCACCATTGTTTTGGATTTGTATAATGACACAAGAATCAGGTTGACTCTTGCTCAAAAAACCAAAGTAACCTGCAATGACGAACAAGCAAACCACACAAAATGAAATAACAGACCTGGCGATATTCACAATTATTCCACTTGGAATGCGACGGCCAAGATTCTCGATGTATACAAACATAAAGACTGTAGACATAATCACAAACACACCCACATATAGCTCGACCAGCATTTCATTCGACATAACACTTCCCCTTCTTCAAGTTAACAAGGATACTTCTACTTAGAAGAATAAACCACTTTTTTAAAAAAGTCAAGCACTTGTTCGGCGAGCTCAACATCGAACTCAGTGGATATTATCTGCCCAAATCGGTCCAAGAATAGCGCAGACCGCCAGATTCACGCTTTTCCTCAGAGAGTTTTTTGGTGAAAAGGTGCTCGTATGCTGTGAAATAAGTATCGCAGTCTTTGGTGTCGTCGATTATTGTGAGATGCAGAATGTCAGCGTACGGAAGCGCGAGCGCGTAAATCTGTCCTCCGCCAATAACAAAAATTTCTTCGGAGCCCTGCTGTGTACGAGCGATTGAGAAAGCTTCTTCGATTGAATTGGCGCGTAGCGCACCATCATGATGCCAGTTTGGTTCGCGTGTAAGGACTATCGAGGTACGTTCAGGAAGCGTATGCCCAAGCGAAGCAATAATCGAATCGAACGTCTTGCGACCCATAATGACAGGATGTCCGAGCGTAAGTGCTTTAAAACGTTTTAGATCATCAGAGATACGCCACAAGAGTTGATCGCCGAGTCCAATTTCGCGGTTTTTTCCGAGCGCGGCTATGATGCTTACCCTTGAACTCTTCTGCTCTGCAATTTCCATATCGGTATTATACACAAGAACATGCGATCATGTTGGCGTCTATTCTAGACGAGCATACATGTGGTGATACCATTATGATGTGAATAGACATCTCGAATACCAGTACTTGGATCTCATGCAGGAGTTAGAGGATTGGTCTAATATATCAAAGATGCCGATCTGGCTTTATCTGCACACCCACGATGGTGCAGTCTCGCCTTACATATAAAACACGCAACGCTTGTTGCGTTCATTACACCGCTGAATGGAACAAATAAAGCCACGAAAGCCAACCATGTACAACTTGACCAACCGTCTTGCTCGGGCAGCCTACGAGACACTCTCCATATAATTTGTTGGGTTCGCAAAATATCCCAAAGCGCACATAAGAGCATCCTCAAATTCATCTACTCTTGTGTAGTGGCGATTTGTTATAACACCATTGCTTCCGATTTTGGACATCTCGTGAACCAAGTCCGAAGAGTAGCGTTCTTTTACTTCGTCGGATAGTTCTTTGAAATCTTTTATATGCAACGCAATTACTGGAGGTAATTGCACCTTACCGCTACATCCAAAAGCCCTTCGCCCATCAGCAGACTCAACCACAGCCCACCCACAGATAAAAGAACCAAATTCATTTGTGGTCAAAATACCCTCAAGTCCAACATACAAATCTCCTACTGCGTCCATCTTCCGCGCTTCATGTATGCGATTTAGCGCCCCGCGAATTCCCTCATCATCAGTCATTGGAGTGGTTGAAACACCTGTTTCAACTTTCAACGCAGTAATTTCAGCGCCAGGGAAAAGAGCTTCTGCAACATTACGAATAGCAGCCTGTTTCGCCTCATTTGTAGATGTTGAAATTATTTTCATGGTTATTATTGAAACATTTAATAAAAAGATAAGGTCAACCTAGAAGACTAGATTGACCTTATTTAAACACGCGTATTATGTCTGCACAAGTTCAGCGTTTGTCTGAATCCACCCCATCACCTCAGATGCATTTGTTGAGTTGTATATGTCACACAACACAGCATGAGCGGATGTTATTGGTGGCATTTCTAGCCCACTACCATTGTGGGCCACCAAGACCTTCTTGGCATCACCATTACGCTTTGCATAAATTTGTGTGAAGGTCGGCTTCATTGAAGTGAATCCGAGTTCCAAACTAGAATACTTCCTCTCGCGCAAGTCGCACCACACTAACTCCGTTAACAGAGAGAAGAATCCGATGTCATACGGTAGACCCGTTATAATATCAGTACTCCTTGAAGCCACTTCGCAACACAAATGATTGTCCATCACAAAAAATTGTATTGCCAAGGTGCATGGGAAGTCTCGTGTATCACTTTTATGTGACACGGAGTTGATATTTATAACAGCGCGCCTAGTTTCAAGATTTGCTAACAAACAGTTCATAACCCACTGATACTGGGTAATCCCCGCATCTGTAAGCTGGCGGAAAACATAGTAGCCGTAGTTTGAATTAATCAAACCATTTTCATCGGCTATCGTCTCCCAAAACGAGCTAGCTGCACAAAGACCATCAGAAGCTTTTAAGCTTCCACGGAAATATGCAATAAGCTCCCTGCATAAATACCTAACAGACTTCGGAGCTCGCAACAAGTGAATCCTGTTGCGTGAATTTGTCAGTACATAAGTTACCGAGTAGGCCTGCCTTGCTTGGCCAGCCCGAACAGTGACATCACACCCAACTTCTTGTATCAGACGAACCCCTTTTACAACAAGCTCGTCTACCGATTCGCCAATTACTACATGTGGCACATACGAATATGCGCTCATTTTATTTCTCCTGAATCAGATTAAGAATTGTGATTACAATTTCAGTTAACACAACATTACCAGTGTTTATGTTTAGATCAGCTACTCGTATTTCTTGATTACTATCCCCACACAATAGCCTCACATCCACAAATTGCGCTGGCGTCCCTCTACGAATAAGCCTTTCTTTTCGTACGCGTTCATCGGCTACCAAATGCACCCAAAGGATCTTATCCTCAAGCACACGCTTTATGTAAGAAGCTGTAATCGTAGAAGTAGGAGAAAACAGAATGGCGACATCTGCGTTCGGCATGTTTACCCACTCAGATGGCGACCCATAGAAATTATCTGCGTACATAGTCACAGAAAAATTAGGATCTATAAAACGCCCATTCCTAAACATTTCCATAAATACAGCAGATGACTTCAAGTAGAAAAAGTCGTATCCGTTCCTTTCGGGTCCGCGACGTTCTCTTGTCGTATATCCAGGAACCCTTATGATGTTGGTTTCTAAAACCAACATATCTATAAGAGTACTCTTTCCAGTGCATGACGCACCAGTAACCATTATAGAACGCGCCATTGTCGATACCTCGCTTCAATTTTTACGGTTAATGTCGAAGTGCATTACCCATTTCTTTGGGTGATTTTACTATATCATCAATAGATTTTTTGTCAAATTTCTGTTCTTGAGCTCAACATCGAACTCAGTGGATATTATCTGCCCAAATCGGTCCAAGAATAGCGCAGACCGCCAGATTCACGCTTTTCCTCAGAGAGTTTTTTGGTGAAAAGGTGCTCGTATGCTGTGAAATAAGTATCGCAGTCTTTGGTGTCGTCGATTATTGTGAGATGCAGAATGTCAGCGTACGGAAGCGCGAGCGCGTAAATCTGTCCTCCGCCAATAACAAAAATTTCTTCGGAGCCCTGCTGTGTACGAGCGATTGAGAAAGCTTCTTCGATTGAATTGGCGCGTAGCGCACCATCATGATGCCAGTTTGGTTCGCGTGTAAGGACTATCGAGGTACGTTCAGGAAGCGTATGCCCAAGCGAAGCAATAATCGAATCGAACGTCTTGCGACCCATAATGACAGGATGTCCGAGCGTAAGTGCTTTAAAACGTTTTAGATCATCAGAGATACGCCACAAGAGTTGATCGCCGAGTCCAATTTCGCGGTTTTTTCCGAGCGCGGCTATGATGCTTACCCTTGAACTCTTCTGCTCTGCAATTTCCATATCGGTATTATACACAAGAACATGCGATCATGTTGGCGTCTATTCTAGACGAGCATACATGTGGTGATACCATTATGATGTGAATAGACATCTCGAATACCAGTACTTGGATCTCATGCAGGAGTTACTCGATCACGGAGAAGAACAAGTTGATTCTGGCACTGGCGTGAAGACGTACAGTCTGTTTGGTCGGCAGATACGTTTCGATTTAGCAGAAGGATTCCCACTCCTAACAACCAAGCGCGTGTACTGGAAAGGCGTGCTCCACGAGCTCTACTGGTTCCTCTCTGGTCAAAGCAACATCAAGTATCTTGTGGATAACAATGTGCATATCTGGGACGACTACCCATACAAAATCTACAAGGAACACGCAGACAAGGGCGAACTTCCGGCACTTACCAAAGATGAGTTTATCGGACGCATTAAAGATGATGCGGAGTTTGCGGTTCTACACGGTGAGTTGCCACATATTTACGGCGAAATGTGGCGTCGATGGGAGGCGCGCGACGGACGAAAAGTGGACCAACTTTCGTGGGCAATCGAGGAATTGCGTAAAGATCCTGACGCACACAATACACTAGTAACCTCGTGGAATCCAGAATATCTTTATTCGATGGCGACTCAAGGGAGTGCTGCGCGTTTTCCAATTTGCCACAACCTCTACCAAATCAACATCAAAAAAGGAAAGGTGTGCCTACAACTCTATCAGCGCAGTGCCGATATTTTCCTTGGCGTGCCGTTCAATATTGGAAGTTATGCACTTTTGACGGCAATCATCGCGAAGATACTTGGCCGTGAGCCGGGTGAATTCATACACACATTTGGTGATGTGCATATCTACGAAAATCACAAAGAGCAGGTGGTTGAGCAACTTGCACGTGAGCCCCTCACATTTCCGCAAATCCGTTTTACGCACGACTTTGATTCGCTCGAAACATTCCGTCCAGAGTATGTTGAGATTGTAGGTTATGAACCACACGCAAGCATTAAAGCAGAGCTCACTGTTGCTGGAGGGTATAATAAAAAACTACACGATAACGCTTAATACACCATGAACTAAGTAGCCACCATCATTGTTCATTTTTATTTAAACTAGATTAACAATCATGGATATGTACTCTTACATCAAAACACAAGACACAGAAGTTTATGGAGCGATAATCGGCGAAGAGACGCGCGAAGCAGAAGGACTAGAACTTATTCCGTCCGAGAACTATGTATCGCTTGCAGTGCGCGAAGCAAATGGTTCCATCTTCACCAATAAATACTCAGAAGGTTATCCGGGTCATCGCTATTATGGCGGTCAGGAGTTCACCGATATTGTCGAGACGATAGCTATTGAACGCGCAAAAAAATTGTTTGGTGCGAAATTTGCAAACGTCCAACTACTTAGTGGAGCAAACGCAAACATTGCAATGTACTTCGCACTACTACAGCCGGGCGATACAGTGCTCGGCATGGATCTTTCTCATGGTGGGCATCTTACACACGGGCATCCTGTGACTTACATTTCCAAGATATTTAACTTCGTCCGCTACACAATGAAGGATATAGAGACTGGCGAAATGGACTACGATGAGATGTTGCGCGTCGCCAAAGAGACTAAACCAAAGATTGTACTTGCTGGCTTTTCTGCGTATCCACGCGAGCTCGACTATGCGAAGTTCGTCGCGATTGCGCGTGAGGTTGGCGCGCTCGCCGTTATGGATATCGCACATATCGCAGGACTCATCGCAGGTGGAGCAGCAAAAAATCCATTCGACCATGGCTTCGACATAATGACCACAACGACACACAAGACATTGCGCGGGCCACGCGGTGGAATGATTCTAATGCGCGAAAGCGAAGAAGTCGCCAAGAAAATAGACAAGATGGTGTTCCCCGGCCTGCAGGGTGGTCCACATATGAATAACATCGCTGCGAAAGCGGTCGCGTTCGGAGAAGCGTTGCATCCGAGTTTTGCACAGTACGCTGTACAGATTCTCAAAAACGCCAAAGCTATGGAGGTGGTATTCAAAAACGCAGGAGTGCGCTTGATAACTGGCGGTACCGACAATCACTTATTGCTCGCCGATGTGTATGGTTCGCTTGGCGTCTCAGGCGCAGAAGCGGAGCATGCACTCGACTCAGCTGGTATCACGCTCAATAAAAACATGATAGCGGACGATCCGCGTAAACCCATGGACCCTTCTGGTATTCGCTTTGGCACACCAGCAATCACGACGCGCGGATTAAAAGAAAAAGAGTGTACGCGAGTGGCGGAGCTAATGATCAGTGCGTTGCACCATCGCACTGATTCGACGCACATTATCTCCATTCGTACTGAAATAAAAGAAATATGCGGTCGCTTCCCAATACCCGAAGTGCTGGTTGGTAGATAACAGGCCATAAGTACAATACTCTCAAAAAAATGCCAAGTATGTATTTTTAGCATTAAACATATTTAACAAAAAACACCCCGAGACAAAAGTCTCGGGGTGTGCCTAAAATCCTACCTACCAACCTCCCTTGTCCAAGAAGTTGGTCTTTGGCTTGTATTCCTTTACAGAATGCCCGCCCCTTGCTTGGAGCTCTGCTACACACCCTACACACCACTCCGCTTCTCTCGAAGCTAAACGGCGCGTCGCATCATCCACAACCTCAAGGCGACTACTCACCACCTTAACTTCAGGCCACTTCTTAATGCTTTTGAACATTTAATTCTCCAGTTGTTTACTTCCAACTACAAGTTTAGCATGTACACAAAACCTGTCAAGGGGTGCCAATTTTACTCAACGACTACTACAAATTCACCGCGTTGTTTTTGTGGGTCTGAAAGGAGGAGGTCGCGGACTTGCGTCGCGGTGCCGACTATTGATTCCTCATGTATTTTGGTTAATTCTCGGAAAATGCCTATACGATGTTCGGGTGGAAGTTTCTGTACCAATACATCAAGCGTCTTCATAATCCTATGTGTGGACTCAAAAAACACCGACGCGCGTTTCGCTCCAACAATTTCATTAAAAAGCGTTTCGCGCCCTTTTTTCAGTGGCAAAAAACCGTAAAAAGTAAATTGTGCCACGCGCATTCCGCACACAGAAAGTGCCGCCGCAAGTGCCGATGCGCCGGGTATCGCTTCAATCTGCACCTCGTCGCCAAAACGCTCGCGCACACGCGATACAAGTTCTTGTCCGGGGTCGGAAATACCGGGAGTTCCAGCGTCGGAAGCTAGCGCGACGCACTTCCCTTCTTCAAGCAAATCCAGCACGCGCTGAAATCCTCGCTCGCCGATGTTGGAATGAAAAGAAATAACTGGAGTCGCTATCTCGTAGCGCATAAGCAATTTTCTCGTAACTCGCGTATCCTCGCATGCGATAACATCAGCTTCCTTAAGCACACGCAAAGCGCGCAATGTAATATCTTCCAAGTTTCCAATTGGTGTCGCGACGATTGACAGTTTTCCTTGGTTTGTGTTTGTTCTTGTGTTCATGGTTTTTTTTGGTCTGCCCCCTCGCACCCTTATCGGGGAGAGTGGTGGTTTTGGTTGGATTGAACAGTCTTCTCTTCACCAACCAACCACTCCCCCACCTTATAAATATCCCCTGCCCCCATTGTAAGAATTAAATCTCCTGCGCGCGCTGTATCAGCGAGATATTTTTCTATTTCTTCGAGCGATGCACCTGCGCGTGCTTTTATACCGCATGCGGAAATCTTTTCTGCAAGAATCTCAGCGGAAACACTTGGATCCAACTCCTCGCGAGCTGCATAAATCGGCGCAATTATCACCTCATCGGCGGAACCAAAAGCTACTGCAAAATCTTCCAAGAGTATTTTGGTTCGACTATAAAGATGGGGTTGAAATGCCACAACAATCCGACGGTCTGGAAATTGTGTCCGCACACTTTCCAAAGTTACACGAACCTCGGTCGGATGATGACCATAATCGTCGTAGACTTCCGCGCCACTTTTTGTTTTACCTTTATACTCGAACCGACGCCATGTTCCTGAAAAACACGTAAGCGCGCAACGCGCAACAGCTACATTAATTCCTGCGACGTTAGCGGTCGCAAGAACAGCAGCAGCATTTATGCGATGTAGAGGAAGCACCCTCAAAGGAAGCGCTGGGTCAAAAAACTTTCGATAATCAATTATTTTGCACGACAATCCTGCCACCACAGGCGCAACACGTGCATCAGAAACGTCGCAAACGATAAACCCGTCAGCAGGCACCTTCAATGCCAATTCACGAAATGCCGACTGCACATCAGCGAGGTCGCGAAAATAATCCAAATGGTCTGCATCAATATTTGTAATAACCAGAATGTGCGGAGTAAACTGCAAGAAGTGCCGACGGTACTCGCACGCTTCTACAATAAAATAACTGTCGGGCATGTCTGAACCTGCGCGGAAATTACTTTTGGTCTTGGCGCGTAATGAACCGACGATTGCAGTCGGATTCAAACAAGCCGACTCAAACACATCAATCATCATCGCTGTGGTTGTTGTCTTGCCGTGCGCACCTGCGACCGCCACTACTTTATATTTTTGTGACAATAATCCTACGGCCTCAAAATACGAAAGGCACATTACTCCACGTCTCCGCGCTTCCGACATAACTTCCGCATGTTTATTAAGCCATGCATCGCTGTAAATATAGCAGTCCGCAACGGGCAATTTCTGCGGTTCAAGGTCTAGTGAGATACGCACACCGGCATCGCGCAGAGCGTCCAGAGTCTCACCACTTTCATTATCTTCCGTGCCAGAAATTTCATGCCCAGAATGAAGCAACAGCCTCGCCAAAGCCGAGATACCAATACCACCAATCCCTATCAAATGTACCTTATTCGGTATTGTCATACTTGAAGTCTACAATTTTTGTACTAGTCTCACAAACTGGTCGCCACGGTCGTATTCGTTTTTGAACATACCGAATGATGCGAAAGCGGGGCTGAAAAGTATTATGTCGCCGAAACGCGATGACGATATTGCGGTATCAAATACTGATGCGAGAGTCTCGAAAACTTGCGCCTTGGAGATCGGCGGGTATTTTGACTCATCTGCAAGCGCGCGAAACTTTTCTGTTCCACTTCCTGCAAGCAAGAGTATTTTTTTACAATGTGTGCCAATTTCGGGCATGAGTTCAGACATGTTCAGCGCTTTATCCGCACCGCCCATTATAAGGATAATATTTTTTATTTTGGCTGGGTCAAGAGCGCGCAGACCTGCGATTGTAGCTTCTGGAGTAGTCGCAGTTGTATCATTGTAAATCTTTACGCCACCAACTTCTCGCAAAAACTGTAGACGACCTTCAACGCCAGCAAAATCTTCGCATGCTTTTTTAATAATCACATCTTCAACACCAAGAGCACGCGTAGTAGCGATAGCACACGATACATTCGCGCGATTATGCGCACCGAGGATTTTAAGCGCCCAATCAGGCGGAACATCGCTTGATTGGGCGACTACGACATTCGCAATGATGCGTTCGCCGTACTCCGCACGAACAACATCAGCACATTGTTCACCAAGCACCAAAGTATCCTGTGTGTCTTGATGCAAAAAAATCTCCGCCTTATCTGCAAGATACGCTTTCATATCACCATGATAATAATTGAGATGGTCTGGATAAAATGTAGTAAACACTGCAACGCGCGGGCTTATTTTTTCTTCACGGAAGCCTTGCGCTTTCCATGAATCGAGTTCGAAAACCGCAACAGAACCAGATGTTACTTCAGGAAGCTGTGCGAGCGTCGCAACTCCGTGTACGTTTCCACCCAAAAACACACGCTTGCCAGCTGCTTTCAAGATATTAGCAATAAGAGCGGTTGTTGTTGTCTTTCCGCGAGTACCAGTTACACCGACAACAATAGCTCCCATCTCGCGCGCAAAGCGAGAAAAAAGCGCCGCCCACATAGTGATTGGGATGTTCCGCTCTTTCGCGTGCGCAAGATATGGAGAATCCATCGGCATTGCTGGAGCCTTAATAATAAGATCGCGGTTCTCAAAATCAGAAAATTCATGGCGCCCAAAGGTATAGTGTATATTTGTAAATCCGCTCAAAACTTCCAGCGACGACCGTAGTTTTTCTTCAGCCTGAATATCAGTAACGATTATATCCGCGCCATTTTCCGCAAGAAAACGTATATCATTTACACCACCAAGCAAACCGATTCCTACAACCGTTATTTTTTTGCCTTTAAAGAAAGCAGATATTTTATCGGCAAGATGATTGGAGCTTTGTTCCATACTTTATATTAAGCGCCAAATCAGCCTATACAGCAAGTCTAATTGTGTATGGTATGTATGAGAAGAGTTGTCTGACGCGGCGCTCAAATGCAGGCGATGGCGCTGATAGTAGGAATTGAATGGATCCATTACCTTCGTGTGGAAACTTTAGAGCTACAGCTTCCGCCACAGCATCAGATGGGTCAAAAACTTCCACCGTACTTCCCGAATCTCGCACACACTCTTCAAACAAATCACGCACCAGCGGAAAATGAGTACAGCCGAGCGACAGCACCTGCGCTTGTTCATCTAGCGCCAGTCGAACTCCCGCACCTATAACAGGCCTCAATATTTCCGCTGAAGCACCATTCTCAATCAATCCAGCAAGTTCCGGTAGGGCAATAACACACACATCCACACCAACATCTTTGCACCGTCTTTGATACGCGCCAGAATCTGCTGTTGAGCGTGTGCAAAAAATAACAGTCTTTTTGTTGCGCTTAATCAAAGCACTAACAGTTGGTTCCAACATATCAACCATATTAAATTCACCAACGCCTAGAAGGTTGCAACTTTTGTTATTTATCACCGACGACGCTGTATGGCATGCATTTATAATATACTCTGCTCCAGCCGTTCGAAGTTTTATTAACGATGTCGCCACAAGCTCTTTTATTTCTCGATTGCTTTTGTTACCATACGGTACATTTTTTGTATCGCCAAAATATACAAAATCTGCGCAAGGAAGGCGCGCACGGACAGCCTGCAAAACAGTAAGTCCACCAGAACCAGAATCAAATATTCCTATCACGCTCTAGATTATAACAAATCACGACAGCGTAGTGTCACCCTATTAAATTACAGTTAACAAATGTTCAAAACCGACTTCAGTGCCATGCAAAACACCAAAATGTTTTGATTTAAGAATTTGCGTTACATAACCAGCGACACCTTTACCAACTACCCGCTTATCAACTTCGATAATTGGAGCAATAAACGCCGAGGTACCGCACGCAAAAAGTTCGTCTGCAATATAAAGCTCTGTCAAATCTATGGTGCGCTCAACAATTTTTATACCAAGTGTCTCTGCTATTTCAATAACAGTTCGCCTATTTATTCCCTCAAGAATACTGCTTGATGAGCTGGGAGTTATAAGCACACCGTCACGCACCATAAAAATATTGGCGGCACTCAACTCGCACACATGACCTGCATTATCTAGAAAAATACAGTCGTCATAACCGCAATCAATAGCGTCTTGTTTTGCAAGAACTGAATTAACATACGCACCGTTTACCTTTGCGCGCGACGGAATAGATTCATCAGGCGTACGTCGCCACACACTTGTTTTAACGCGCGCACCATTCTGCGGAACAATCGGCGACGCCTCGTATATAAACATACTTAGGTTAGTTGTTAGACCACGAGAGCGAGTGCCTGGAACGAGGTCTGTGGCGTGTATGGTAGCGCGCACAAATACGTCTTCAGTAAATGTATTTGCCGACATCAACTCGCCTACAGTTTGTTGAAATTTCTCAAACGACCACTGAGATTCAAAAGTATCGAGTCCGATAATTCGCGATGAACGAATAAGGCGCTCGTAATGGTCACGAAGACGAAAGGCGAAAAAACCTTGCTTTGTTTTATTAATCGGAAACACAGTGTAAACGCTGAGGCCGTACAATACCGCGGCGCTCGCCACAGAAACATGCGCCTCACTAATCGGCACAATCTCCCCCATCCAAAACGCCTTCTCAAATACTCTCGCCATACTCACATTGTAACGCGTACGAGCAAATAGCGCATGTTTTGCAACAATACTTGCTCGTCGGCGAGGTGGTGTGCTATAGTGGTGACATGATAAATGCGGAGATAAACCACAACGAAGGCGAGAGCGCACTAAGCGTTATTCGTCGTTTTAGCAAGCGAGTACTTGGCACCGGCCTTATTCAGGAAATGCGCACACGCCGATACCGAGTCCGAAAACAATCTTCAGCAGTACAGAAAAAACACGCGCTACAGGTTATAACGCGTCGTGCAGAAGTACGCGAACTAATAGACCTCGGCAAAATGCCAGAAGTAGCACCAAGAGGAAGTAAACGCGGTCGATAAATAGACAACCGCCCACACCCTCGCCTAACTGCAATTGCGACGGTGTAATTTTCTTGAGCCGTACTCTTGGCTACGGCGATAGAAAATTACACCGTCGCACTTTGCGTATGTAGCGTGCTGGTGATTATACAAACTCTCATACCATGAAAACAGAAGTCGGATTTTCACTCACAAATAAGACGCGCGCAAAAACACCTCGCGCGCCATTTGCTGATATAAAAAATGCGGTACTTGGTGCGAATTACGAGCTCTCCACAGCACTGCTCACACCAAGCGAAATGTGTAAGGCGTCAATTGAATCAAAGCACGGGGACACGCCAGCAAACGTCCTATCGTTTCCATTTTCCAAAACATCTGGTGAAATCTTGCTATGTCCAGCAACAATACGCACACAAGCAAAATTGCACGGCACTACACCTGACATTTTCTTAGTCCGTCTGTTTATCCACGGACTATGTCATTTGGAAGGTCTTGTACATGGGGGTATAATGGAGAGTGAAGAGAGTCGCATCGCTAAACGATTTGGGTTTTAGATTTCTTACTTGCGGCTAATTTCAAAGATACCGCAAATAAATCGCGGTCTGTTCGTCTGCATCAACACTTCACTTCCTATTATTTTATGCGCAAACCAAACATCTCTGTCGGCATTGATATGGGCACCAGCCAAATCCGTGTCGTTATTGCAGAGCCAACCGAAGATTCGCACCAGCCTCCGCGTATTGTCGGAACGGGTTGTGCTACAAGCCGTGGAGTAGCGCACGGTTATGTAGTTGACTCAAACGATGCTGCGCGCGCGTTAAAAGCTGCTTTATCTCAAGCCGCTGGTGTTGCTGGTGTTCAAGTACGAAAAGCTTTGGTAAGTGTTAGTGGCGAAGGTATTGAAGAGGTCTTTTCTCGAGGCGAAGCAGTTACAGAACGAGGCGACTCAATAATTACGCATAAAGACGCACAGAAAGCGTTAGACGCAAGTGAAGCCACTCTCCCACAATCTGCTCTACAAAACCGACGTATCGTGCATCGTGTACCGTTGCGGTGGAGTGTCGATGGCGTGCGTGTACTTGGTAAAAATCCTGCTGGCATGAAGGGTATGCGCCTAGCTGTTGAGTCACTTTTTATAACCTGCCCTACACAACATTTTGACCACGCTGTGGCGGCCGTAGAAGCTGCTGGTATTGAGGTAGAAGACGTAGTAGCAGCACCCATCGCAGCCAGCTTTGTTACATTAGCAAAAAGAGACAAACGAGTTGGTTGTATGCTTTGCGACATTGGTGAGGAGACGCTTTCTTTGGCTGTTTTTGAAGACGAAGGTCCTGTTTCTATAAAAGTATTTCCAACAGGCACTGCTGATATTGCTGCTGATATTGCGATGGGAGTGAGAGTTCCGCTTGAGGAAGCCGAACAGTTGCGAGCCGGTGCCCTATCAGCAACAGTTTCTAAAAAGAAAATAGACGACATAATAGACAAACGCCTGACTATAATGTTCAAACAAGTAGCAGCGCACCTAAAAAAGATTGGACGCGACGAACTTCTGCCAGCTGGCGTAATACTTACAGGCGGAGGGTCTGCACTCGCGTCTGCGACTGACGTAGCACAAAACATAATGCGACTTCCGTGTCGCACAGCTTCGCTAATGGTCGGAGAATTAGGTAAACAAAAACTCCGCGACGGTTCATGGTCTGTAGCCTATGGCCTAACTGTATGGGGACTAAACAACCGCGACGATGGTGGAATGCCACCAGAAGACGGTAATATACTTTCCGTGCTTTTAGAATACCTAAAAAAACTCGCCAACTTCTTAAAGCGCTTCTTGCCGTAAATATCAAAATTTTTTGTAGGGGTAGGAATTGGTCACGATTACTAATTCGCTTTGCTCATAAGTATCGCCGACCCCGGCTCACTGTCGCTTGCGCGACATGTTCCGCCGTGCAATTCCTAACGCGAGCAAAACTATTTGCTCGCTCCCCCGCACCAAAATTTGCTTCGCACAATTTTGTTGCGGGGGTAGGAATTGCACCTACGACCTCAAGGTTATGAGCCTTGCGAGCTACTACTGCTCCACCCCGCGATATACAAATACTATACACGTGGGAGTGGATAAAAGCAAAAGTCTACAAAATAACAGTCGCTCCGTCGCGGTTTATCTCCAAAACACCACCGTCAACTGGAAATTGTAACGGTTCTTTGTCTTTATATTTAGTTTCAATTACACGGATTATGCCTTGTTTTAGAATGGTAATAAGTGGTATATGGTGTGCCAATATAGTCATCTCGCCTTCAACACCCTGAACTACCAACGCTTCTGCATCGCCGTCGTAAAGCGTCTCGTCAACTTTTGCAATAAGTACGTGCATAGATTATTTTCCTTCACCAGAACCAGCCTCCAGACTTCCCTTCATGTAGAATTCACTTTCTGGCTTATCATCATATCGGCCTTCTAGGATTTCTTTGAAGGAGCGGATTGTTTCGGCAACTGGAACATACGCGCCAGGAATACTGGAGAATACCTCAGCAACGTGCATTGGCTGTGATAGGAAGCGCTGTACTTTGCGGGCGCGGTAGACGAGAGTTTTGTCGTCATCGGAAAGTTCTTCAATGCCGAGGATTGCGATAATGTCTTGTAAATCTTTGTATCGTTGTAGCACACGCTTTGTTTCAAGCGCCACATTATAGTGTTCTTCGCCCACTATCTGTGGATCAAGCGCTGTGGAATTAGACTCAAGCGGATCGATGGCAGGATAAATACCTAGCGATGCAAGCTGGCGCGATAGTACAATGGTTGAATCGAGGTGTGTGAATGTCGTCGCGGGTGCAGGGTCGGTTAGGTCATCTGCAGGCACGTAAATTGCTTGCACAGAGGTGATGGATCCTTTCTTGGTAGAAGTGATACGCTCTTGTAATTGACCCATTTCTTCGGCGAGCGTCGGCTGGTATCCCACAGCTGACGGAACACGTCCGAGCAAAGAGGAAACTTCAGAACCCGCCTGCACGAAACGGAAGATGTTGTCCATAAAAAATAGAACATCTTTACCCATTTCGTCGCGGAAGTACTCTGCCATAGTGAGACCAGAAAGTGCGATGCGCGCACGAGCTCCAGGAACTTCGTTCATTTGTCCGAATACCAAAGCGGTTTTTGCAAGCACGCCTGAGTCTGACATTTCGTGGTAAAGGTCGTTTCCTTCGCGGACACGCTCTCCTACGCCAGCGAAAACACTGTAGCCACCATGCTCGGTCGCAACGTTACGGATAAGCTCCTGCATGAGGACAGTTTTACCTACTCCTGCTCCTCCGAAAAGACCCACCTTTCCACCTTTTATAAATGGCGCGAGAAGGTCAATAGATTTGATGCCCGTTTCAAACACCTCAGCCTTTGTGCGCTGGTCTTTAAACTCCGGTGGCTGTCGGTGGATAGGCAAACGCGGTGCGCCAACAGGTGCAGGCTTTCCGTCAATCGGTTCACCAATAACATTGAAGAGTCGTCCGAGAGACTTTTCGCCAACAGGAACAGTAACTGGCGAGCCAGTGTCCTCAACCTCCGCACCTCGCGCCAATCCGCTCGTATCCTGCAAGGCAAGAGCACGAACGCGTCCGAGCCCTACATGCTGTGCCACTTCAAACACAATGGTGCGAGCCTCGCTTCCCTTCCCGACAGTCGTACGCAATGCATTACGCAACGCAGGCAACTTGTTCCCCTCAAAATACACATCAACTACTGGCCCGATAATCTGTTTTACAATTCCTTTCATATATATATTTATATCTTAATTTGACTTAATTTGCCATTGCTTCCATACCGCCCGTTATCTCGGAGACCTCGCGAGTAATTGCTGCTTGGCGCGCTTTATTGTATTTAAGCGTGATGGCGTGGGATATTTCCGCACCTTTGTCTGAGGCGCCTTTCATCGCCACCATGCGCGCTGAATGTTCCGACGCCTGAGATTCCAACAACGCATGATACACAAAAATAGAAGCTAGACGCGGAAGTATTTCATTAAGTATTTCACCCTCCGCAGGCTCAACTTCGTATACATCTTTATTAACTACAGCGACCTCCTTTTTTGCACCACGGGCTGCCACATCAAGTGTCGCAGCCGAAAGTTCTTCAAGTGAAAGTGGAAAAACTGTGCGCAAAGTCGGACGCTGTTCGAAAGTTGTGACGAAATGTTGATACGCGATATACACCACGTCGCAAGCTTCCATAACAAAACGATTCGCAGCCTCATTGGTAATTTCCTGCATGAGTTCACGCGACACAACATCTTCTCTGTGTTGATGGAATGCATCAACATGGAAACCACGTCGCGCAAAATAATCGTTCGCTTTTCTACCAACCGCAACAATACTCATGTTTTCTTTTGAAAGACATGCTTGCTCTATATGCGACGCAACAGCACGCAATACGCCGGAATTGAGCGCTCCTGCGAGCCCTTTATCGCTTGTTACGACTATGTAAAGCGCACGCTTAATTGCTCTAGGTTTCACTAATGGATGGTCTCCAATACTCCCAACCACAGCGACGCGAGAGAGTACAGACACCGCTGCGCGTGCATAACCGCGAGCGGCAAGCGTACGATGCTGAGCCTTGCGCATCTTCGCAGCAGAAATAGACTCCATTGCCTTGGTAACTTTACGAGTCTTATCGGTTGAACGAATCTTTAATTGTAATTGTTTAAGTCCTGACATAATGTTGTTTGTGTCTTTGTCTTACCCCACTCCCCGACGGGGAGGCGAGGTGGTCCACTCGAAAATCTTAATGAACTACTACCAAATCACTGTGGGTCTCGGCAAAAGTCGCAAGCACCGCCTTCAACTTCGCTTCCGTCTCCGCAGTAATGTCGCGTTTTGCACGAATATCTGCAAAAATATCCGCCGCCTCTGCGTCAACGAATTGCAAAAACGCTTCCTCGTGCGCTGGCACTTTTTCTACAGCCACACCACTCAAGTGTCCATTTACAGCGACATACATAATAACGGCTTGTCGCTCAAACGCCATCGGTGAGCCATTTTTCTGCTTAAGCGCAACAACCATTCTTTGACCTGCTTCAATACGCCTTTTCGTATCGGCGTCTAAATCTTGCGAAAATTGCATAAACGCTTCAAGCTCACGGAATTGAGCCAACTCCAAACGAATTTTGCCGGACACTTTTTTCATAGCCTTAGTTTGCGCAGCGGAACCTACACGCGACACTGAAATACCAGCGTTAATTGCAGGACGTATTCCCTTGTTAAACAATTCTGTCTCCAAGAAAATCTGTCCGTCGGTAATTGAGATTACGTTTGTTGGAATGTAAGCGGACACGTCGCCCTCAAGTGTTTCAATAATCGGCAATGCAGTAAGCGAACCACCTCCGCGCTCTTTGGAAAGTTTTGCCGCACGCTCAAGCAAACGAGAATGGAGATAAAAAATATCGCCGGGATACGCTTCACGACCGGGCGGACGTCGCAAAAGAAGCGAGAGCTGGCGATACGCTACAGCGTGTTTTGAAAGGTCGTCGTACACAATGAGAGCGTCGCGACCTTTGTCCATAAAATATTCTCCGATAGCTGCGCCGGAAAATGGGGAAAGATATTGCAAAGCAGCGGGCGCAGACGCTCCTGCATTTACAACTATTGTATATTCCATCGCACCTCGTTCGCGCAACATTGACACAAGTCGTGCGGTCTTTGACTCCTTTTGACCAATTGCAACATAAATACAAATCGGGCGCGTTTCTTTCGGTTCGGAAAGCTGATTTAGAATGGTATCAATAGCGAGTGTGGTCTTGCCGGTATAACGATCGCCAATTATAAGCTCGCGCTGTCCTCGTCCAATAGGGATCATTGCATCAATCGCTTTAGTGCCGGTATGCAAAGGAGTACCAACAGACTCTCTGTCCATTACTCCACTTGCCTCGCGCTCAATCGGATTTCGCTGGGTTGTCGCAAGCGCTCCCATTCCATCGAGAGGTTCACCTAGTGGTGAAACTACACGACCAATCAGCGCGTCGCCTACAGGAATAGAAAGAATCTCTCCAGTTGAAACAACTTTCATGCCTTCACATATAAGACCTGCATCCCCCAGAACCACGATTCGCACCAAGTCTTCTTCAAGATTTAGCACCACGCCGTCCATATGCTGTGCACCTGCAATAGAAGCACCAACGTCTTTGCCATGCGTCAAATCAAAGCGCACTTTCTCAGAAAGTACTGCGCTCGCGAGACCTTCAACTTCAGCAACACCATCGCCGACTTTCACTACAGTGCCGACTGTCTCGCGCTTTGTCTCAGGCGCAAAACCCTCAATTTCTTTTTTCAGTTGTTCGATGAATGTGTTGCTCATGTTATGCGGTCATTTTATTAAATAATTCCAACAATGCCCGACGGCCACTGTTGTCAATACGGAAATCACGTCCTTCAACGGAGAAACCTGAGACGAGAGTTGGGTCAATCTCCCACCTCACCCCAACCCTCTCCTCGGGCAGTAGAGGGGGCAGCTCGCTCACCAAAGACTTTCCAGCATCTGCTCGGTCACTCTCCGATGCAATTCTGACACGTACACCACACCCTAATTCTTTTGCTTTTAAGCTCTCGCACTTCGCAAGAATCTGTGACAAAAGCCTTCCGTGTCCGCGATGTTTTAATACTGATATAAAGCGCACCGCCGCATCTTTAGCAACATCGCCTTTTTCAATTTCAATCAACGCGCGGGCGTATGTTTCAACAAGAGAGATTTTCATAAAATTTTTGTTTCTGGTCTTCGTTTTGTTCTGCCCCCTCGCCCCCTTATCGGGGAGAGGGGTGGTCTATTTTTACACTCCGACTTTCTCCTTCATCAACTTCTCTGTGCCGAGTATTATTAGCTTCGCAATTTCTTGCTTGCTCTCGGACAGCGCGCGCTCCTTGAGCTCATGCGCTTCTGCAGCCGCCTGCTGAGCAACACGCGCCACAGTAGCTTCTGCAGCCACCTGCGATTCCTTCTCGCGGCGCAACGCAGCTGTACGCGCACGACTCAACACTTCATCAGCGTCTTGCCCAGCCTGCGCCAACATTCCTGCGCGCGCCTCCTCGATTTCCGCCAAACGCGCAGACGCCGAGTCTGCGTCCTCCATTCCACGGATTATCTTCTGTCGACGCTCCTCAAGCATACGCATCATTGGCGCATACAAAAAGTACGACAGCGCACCGAGTAGCACAAAGAAGTTGACACTGTTGATTATCAACAAACGCCAATCGATGCCAAAAGAAATAAGAAGCGAATCCATGTATTTTTAAGCTTTATACTCGCCGATTAGACGAATTTAATAATGAACGCAATAACAATGGTGAGGATGCCGAGCGCCTCAGCAAACACAACCGCCAAAATCATTGTTGAAGTGATTTTGTCAGCAGCTTCAGGATTGCGACCAATGGCCTGAACCGCACCACTGCCAATAAGACCGATACCGATAGCCGGGCCCAAAACACCGAACGCCGCAACTGCAGCCATTGCTAAATCTCGTATTTCATTCAAATCCATAATGATGAATTAAATTAATTTAATAATACGACTTCTTTCGTGAAGCCACACGAAAATCATTACTTAATGACTCTCATGTGGTTGCGCGATTGCCAACTTCATAAACATCAGCGTCAACATTGCAAACACCGCACCCTGCACCACCGCAACAAACATCTCAAACGCCATAAACGGTACAGGCAAAAAATACGGCACCAGAAACGCAGCGACAGCAAGCAATATTTCTCCTGCCAGTATATTGCCAAAAAGTCGAAAAGAGAAGGACACAACGCGAAGCACCTCACTGAAAAACTCAATTATGCCGATTGTGAATGCGAGCGGTGATTTAAAAGTAAAAAACTTTCCTGCGTAGCGAAACGCACCTATGGTTGTTACACCAAGAACCTCTATCGCAATAACAGCTATAAACGCCAGCGCAAGTGTTGTGTTGAGGTCTGCGTTTGCTGGGCGCAAAAGTGGTATTGATTCTCCACCATGAAAGAAAGTGAGTCCGCCGACTATCGGCAAAAACGCGAACAAGTTACAAGCTGCGATGAAGATAAATAATGTTGCGAGGAAAGGAAAAACTTTAAGAGACACCGAGCGACTTCCGAGAGCGCTCTCAACCTGACCGAAAAGAAACTCCAAAATACTCTCTACAACAGATTGTGTTTTGCTTGGTACTGTTTTCAACCTGCGACCAATAAAAAAAGCTGCGCCGATAAGCAGTGTTACTACTATTATTTCAGCGACGAGCGAGTTGGTAATTGGAATCCCCCAGAGTGTTCCCAACTTTTCCGCAGCTAAAGAGATCTTAAGACCGCCTTCTTCCATAACATAACCATACCACACAACGTGATTTCTTCAAAAAATGAGATGTGCAACTTTTTTACACCAATAAACTAATCGCAACTGCAGCCATAACAGACGTAATAGTTATAAGCGCCAAGTTTGAAATCCATGAGTTAGTGTGTTTGCCGAGAATTTTTTTATTGTTGCCAATGAGTATAAGAATTATGAGTAGTGGAGGAGCAAGAACACCATTCACGACCGCAGAATAATAAAGCATTATCATCGGCGGAATATGTACGAAATTGACAAAAAGCCCGACTGCGGTTGCCAAAGCAATAGCAACGTAAAATCCGCGGGCTTGCCCGAAACGCTTGCCGAGTCCTACACTCCAGCCAAAAGCTTCAGCAATAGCGTATCCTGCAGAACCTGCGAGAACTGGAATAGCGAGCAAACCTGTCCCAATAATTCCAAGGGCGAAAAGCGTGTAAGCAAATTCTCCTGCAAGCGGGCGAAGCGCCTGCGCCGCATCACCAGCTGTGTTTATGGACGAAAAACCATTCGCGCCAAGAGTGGCTGCGACGGAAATAATAATGCACACAGTAATTATTTGAGAGAAAAACATGCCGAAAGCTGTGTCGGTGCGCATACGACGAATATCAGCGCGCGAAATCTTCGGCGTAATAGTATTAGCATCAGGAATCTTTCCTTGCTCCACCTCTTCCTCCACCTCCTCGTCCGCCTGCCAGAAAAAAAGATACGGTGAAATGGTTGTACCGAGAAAAGCCGCAAGCGCAATCATTTGTGCGTGCGACCATTCCAGATGCGGAACCGCAAGCGAATGAACAATGGCGCCCCATTGCGGGTGCACCACCAACGCTGTCGCGACATACGCCAAAAGCGACAGTGTCATATATTTCAATAGACGCGCATATTGCGGATACGGCACCAAAATTTCAAGCAACACAATTGTTATCGTAATAAAAAGCAGAAGCCCCGTAAAAGGAAGTTCTGGAACAAAAAGTCGCACTGCCTCCGCCATAGCCGCAAGGTCTGCGCCAATATTAACCACGTTCGCAATTACAAGCAAAGAAACCGCGCCAGCAAGCACTACACGCGGATAATGCATGCGCATGATATTTGATAATCCTCTGCCTGTTACCAGCCCTATGCGCCCACACAGTTCTTGCACAGCGACCATAAACGGATAACTATAAGGCGCTGCCCACATGAGTCCGTACCCAAACATGGAGCCATTTTGCGAATACGTAGCAATACCAGACGGATCATCATCCGCCGCCCCCGTAATAAAACCGGGGCCTATCGTACGCAACAACCTCTTCCACGCAGACAAAGGATTCTCATCTATTTTCCCTTTTTCCTCCGAAGCAGGCTTAGTATTGCAAGTATTCATTCAAACAGTATAACACCCCGCATCCTACTTTCCGGAAAATGCAGGGTGTTATAGTTTTGTAGTTTGTGTTTCTCCTGCTCCCCTCTCGCCTTATGAAGGAGATGGGGTTGCTCAAAAACAAAATTCCAACATGTCCTACCCCCTCACAGGAAATATCTGTCGCAAAAGAAACGGGTCAATGAAGTCACTTTTCTGCGTAGGTTTCGAAACATTATGTGTCGGCGTCATAGAGACATCTCGCGTGCCTTCAGAAACAATCACATACGCAGGATGCGTCGCAATATCTGGGTCACCCAAAAGCTTCACCCTAAGCCACGTAAGCGAACTGTTCTGCACACGCTTTACTGCAATAAGGTAAGCGAGTATCGCGCAGATAAGAACCAAACCAATCCAGTAAACTGCTGTTCCAATAGGTCCAAGATCAAGACCTGTGTATGGAACTTGCGAGAGCGTTATATAAGGAGTTATCGATGACACAACAGTCGTGCCATTAACAATAGTCGCTCCATTAACAACAACCGTAGCATAACAATTGGTCGAACCTCCAGGACCCGTAAATGTAGCCGCGTATTGCGTAGTTTGCGACGGATAAACAAAACTCTGACCACTACCATATACGGTACCAACACCATTAATGTAACCACTCGTCGTATTATTGCTTGACCACGAAATCGTAGCGCTCTGTCCTGCATTTATGTATTGCGGAGAAGTAGAAAGCCAACATGTTGGAGCTGAATAACCTTGATAATAAGATCCACCACTTTCGGTAGAAGCGTGAGCAAGAGGAGCTGAAGTTGTAATAAAAACAACGAGCGCGAAAAATAAACTCATCGAACCCACCTTACTCATACAATTCATGCGTTTTTTCATAGTGGTTTTACTATATCAGTTTAAATTTAAAAGTCAAGCACAAAAAAGGGTGGCGAAAAAATCGCCACCCTTGGGGAAATAGTCTCCTACTGGCAGATGTCTTCGCAGACGATAGCACCAGACGGCATCGTCTTACAATCAACCTCCAGACTCCCCGCACAAATTATTGGTCTTGGTGGGTGCTCCAACAGTTGCGAGTTCTGTGGAACTCCACCGACTACGACGCGCTCCTCAATAATAGTGTACTCCTCTATAACATGATGCCTACGACGCACTGGCTTCGACACCTCACGCCTTCTAGACGTCCCAGTACGCTCAACAACACGCGGTCGCACTTCTCTCGGAGTAGTGACTACTGCCTGATCAGCTACCCAATTCGTCAAAAATGAGGCAGGTTGGTAATACATCATCGCGGAAACAAACGCAACAACAATGACCATCCAGTTGTTCTTTATAAACGCATTGCTGTTAATGTGCATTTTGCCCTCATGAGGCTTTTTGCGAGATTGCCAGAATGGCTCCCTCGTAACTTCTACACACAGAATAACACGGTAGTAACTAATTCGTCAAGCTGTCCTTGTAGTCAATAATAAACAACACCCAAAACCTACCGGGTAGATAATAAATAGGGTACCGTAATGCCGTATGAACATGGCAACAAAACAAGGGGTATATGATGAGAAGAAAAAGGAGTA
>Ga0265593_1000265_pt1 | contig 32435 bp, 21 predicted proteins | sample saktaG_8_FD_190136 | JGI IMG/M metagenome (GOLD analysis project Ga0265593, IMG submission 190136) | Saline water microbial communities from Sakinaw Lake, British Columbia, Canada - sak_2011_5_24_36m | ecosystem: Environmental > Aquatic > Non-marine Saline and Alkaline > Saline ... | reverse complement strand
AAAGGAGGAAGAAGTATAATTTAGGTACTAAGGAGGTGTCAAGAAATGACTAAGCACACCTTAAACCCACTACTTGCTTATGAGCCAAAAGTTCCAAAAAGTCCTGAACCGTTACAAGAGAATGCGGCGAATAAGTGGCTTTTTGCTCTTTTAGAGGAAAGTAAAGCGCTTCCGGCTTACCGTATATTCTTTTCTAATTTTTTATTGCTTTTGATAATTGCTTATTTTGATTATATTACCGGGTATGAACTTGCGTTCTCGCTTTTCTATCTGGTACCTGTCAGTTTGTCGGCTTGGCTTTTAAGCCGGGGGTCTTATTGGTTTTTTTCGATTTTAAGCGGTGTTGCCTGGGTCTTGTTGGATATTACTGGGGGGCACACCTACACGACCCTGGTGAGTGCGGTTTGGAACGGCGTTGTGAGAGTTGAATTCTTCATTATAGTTTCCTCCCTGCTTTTTACCGTAAGAGGTTTTCTGGACAAAGAAAAACAGCTCGCCCGCTATGACTATTTAACAGGGATACCCAACTCCAGAAGTTTTTTTGAAACCGGAAACAAGGAACTTTATCGCTCGAAAAGATACAAGAGGGCGTTGTCGCTGGCTTATATGGACATTGATAATTTTAAACATGTTAATGATAAAGAGGGACACAAGAGAGGGGATTTTCTTCTTGCTAAGACCGGTAAAACACTTTCCCATAACATAAGAGCCAGTGATACGGTCGCCCGTTTGGGCGGGGATGAATTTGCCATGATCTTTCCGGAAACAGATTCGGTAAAAGCTAAAATAACTATCCGCAAAATTAAAGCGGAGCTTGATAAAATGAAAAAAGCGAACGGTTTTCGTGTCACTTTCAGTATAGGTGTCGTGACCTGTTATTCAAAAGATTGTACTTTTGAGGAACTTATTAAATTAGCGGATAATCAAATGTATAGCGTGAAAAATAACGGAAAAAATGATATTTCCTACAAGTCGTTAAGATAAAAAAATAACTCCGGGATTTAAAAGGAAGGCTTAATGTTTGGTCCCGATCCTAAAAAAAACTATCCTATGAAGAGCTTTCCGCAGGTCGGCTTCATTAAAAACTTTCTGTATACCATATAATTAGATGTAGAGCGCTGTCTTTTTAACTCTTTTTAAAAAATCCAAGAGGAAAAGAATGAGGTCTGAAGAAAGTTCGGCGAAAAAAAGCCTGGTATATTTATTCCGCACCCTGAAATACCGGAATTACCGGTTGTTTTTTATGGGGCAGAGTATTTCCTTGATTGGCACCTGGCTGCAGATGATTGCGGTCAGCTGGCTGGTTTACCGGCTTACGAATTCTGTTTATATGCTCGGGCTGGTGGCGTTTCTAAGCCGCTTGCCCACTTTTTTGGTAGCCCCTTTCGCCGGGGTGGTGGCTGACCGGTACGACCGGTACAAAATCCTTATCTGGACCCAAATTCTTTCCCTCCTGCAGGCTTTAATATTCGCAATTCTGGTTTTTTCCGGCGCGATTCAGGTCTGGCATACTATACTGCTCGGGATTTCTTTAGGTCTAATAAATTCTTTTGACATTCCGGTCCGACAGTCCTTTGTTATAAATATGGTGGAAGATAAAAAAGATTTAGGCAACGCTATAGCGCTGAATTCCAGTATGGTAAACGGCGCCAGATTGATAGGGCCCACGGTCGCGGGCCTTCTTATTGCCGCAGTCGGGGAGGGCTGGTGCTTTTTCCTTAATGCGCTTAGTTTTATCGCCGTAATCTCCAGCCTTCTTATGATGAAAATAAAACCCCGCGAGTTTAAGAAAGTTAACAAGAGCGGTTTCTTTGAATTTAAAGAAGGTCTTTCCTACGCCTATAAACATAAAACCATAAGTTCGCTTCTGCTGCTCCTCGCAATAGCCAGTCTTATTGCTATGCCCTATCAGGTTTTAATGCCGGCCTTTGCGCGGGAAATTCTCAAGGGCGGCCCCCGTGTATTTGGTATTCTAATGGCTGCGGCCGGTCTGGGAGCTTTAGCCGGGGCGCTTTACCTGGGCAGCAGGAAAGATATTGCCGGGCTGGGAAGGATAGTTATTATTTCAGGTATTATATTTGGTCTCGGACTCATAATGTTCTCTTTTTCCACAACGCTCTGGAGCGCAGTAGTGCTACTGGTGGTAGCCGGTTTTGGCATGATGGTGCAGGCGGCCGGTACAAATACTATTTTGCAGACGGTAGTGGAAGAGGATAAGAGGGGGCGGGTAATGAGCCTTTATACGATGGCTTTTATGGGGATGCAGCCTTTCGGGAGTCTGCTTGTGGGAAAATCTGCGGCCCTTTTGGGCATACCCTTAACCATCGGTCTCGGCGGCGTTGCCTGCGGGTTAAGCGCTCTAATTATCGGACGCAAATTACTTTTTGTTAAAAAACTTTTATAATATTCTGAGGAAGAAAATGAAAAAAATGCTTTTAGCGCTGCTCGCTGTATTTCTGACCGTACCGGCTTTTGCGGAGGAAAAATCCGCAGGCAAACTCTTTATTAAAGAGGGCGCCCGGCTGGCTGTTGTGGGAGACTCTATTACAGAACAGAAAATGTACAGCCGGAATATAGAGATGTATTTGACCGCCTGCAACCCCGGGCTAAAAGTAAAACAGTTCCAGTTTGGCTGGGGCGGTGAAATGGCTGCCGGTTTCGGCGGGAGAATGGACAATGATCTTGAACTCTTTAAACCGGACGTCGTTACACTTTGCTATGGGATGAATGACGCCGGCTACAGGGTTTATACGGAATCCATGGGAAAAAATTATGAAAAAATACTGGGGATGATTATCAAGAGGTTGAATGCTACAGGCGCGCTCGTGATAGTCGGCGCTCCAGGGGCGGTGGATTCAAAATATTACAAAGGCAGCGTGGGCGCGGAGGTCTACAACGAAACCCTGCGGCGCTACGCAGAGCATGCAAAGAAAGCGGCGGAGGCCTACGGTCTGCCCTTTGCGGATATTCATAAGGCCATGATGGAAGGTATGGAAAAGTCAAAAAAAGAATTGGGTGAGGATTATGATGTTTGCGGAAAAGACGGGGTTCATCCCGGCGAGAACGGGCATTTGATAATGGCGCAGACGTTTTTAAAAGCAATGGGCTTTGACGGTGATCTCGGGAGTATTACCCTGGATATGAAAGGTTCGGCGGAAGCGGCGGGCGGGCATAAAATAATATCTTTTACGGGCGGGAAAGCTGTTATTGAAAGCAACCGTTACCCGTTTTGTTTTTTCGGCAGCAAGAAGACGCCCGGTACCACAAAAAGTATACTGCCCTTCATTTCTTTTAACAGTGACCTTAATCGTTTTATATTGAAAGTCAAAAATCTTGAAGCGCCGGCCGCAAAAGTTGTCTGGGGGGAAGTTACTAAAACCTTCACACGGGAAGAACTGGAGAAAGGAATAAATCTTGCGGGTGAATATCTTGATAACCCGTTCTCAAATGTATTCAGAACCGCAGAATTTGAAGTTGTAAAAAAGGAAAAGTATGAAACGGAGATAATAAAAAAATACATAACAACTATCCCCATACTTTTAAATGATCTTGAGGACGGGGAAAGTGACGCAAAAATCATGGCAAAGCGTGCTGAGCTCTGGGCTAATTGGGAAAAAATGGAAAAAGCTCTGCCGGGAAATATTATACCTGTGCAGCATACTATAGAGATATTGAAATAGCATGACTATAAATACCGCTGACAGCGAAATTTAGCTGTCATTGCGCTTGTCCGCCAGGCTTTAGGGAGGAAGGAATGCGACGATAGTCGCGGTTCATGAAGTAAATACAGCTGACAGCGTTTCTCAGCTGTCATTGCGAGGAATGCGACGATAGTCGCGGTCAATGACGAAGCAAACCAGAATTGCAACAAAATTATTTCCGGATTGCTTCGTCGAAAGCCCTGCCTATCGGCAGACTCCTCGCAAGGACAAGTTCTAAAGATTAGCAAACAAATGTAGCTGTCATTGCGCTTGTCCGCCAGGCTTCAGGGAGGAAGGAATGCGACGATAGTCGCGGTTCATGAGGTAAATACAGCTGACAGCGTTTCTCAGCTGTCATTGCGCTTGTCCGCCAGGCTTTAGGGAGGAAGGAATGCAACAATAGTTGCGGTTCATGACGAAGCAAACTCAAATAAAAGGGCTTCAAAGCCCTTTAATCTGATGGTTGTTCCACTGTTGACATTTTGCTTGTAAATCAATATGATTAGTATTGCAATAATATAATCTTGCTTTAAAAGGAGAAAATTGGATGGGAAATAGTAAAAAGCAAAGTAAAATAAGGGAAAGAATCACGGAAAAGCAGGTGATTGACCGGATAATGAGCGTAATAGAGTTTCTACCTGACATCGTTAAAGACCTGCCTGCAAATAAGAAAGAGCGTTCCTACTGGACAAAACTATTTAAGAACGGGGAACCCGCAAAACATATGCTGGAAGTTCTCCGGGAAATGCCGGCTTTTACCTATAGGGCGCCAAAGAAACCCTCAAGAGCTGCCTGGCTAAAAGTTTTTGAAAAGCATATGGGGCCGTTTCAGTTTCCGCAAATGCTAAAACGCGTGTCCGCTACTGCGGGCTTCACACCCGTTAAAAGAAAAAAAATAAAATACTGGCGTGATGCTTTTGGGAGCGGCGAACTGGTCCAGAGAGTAAGACCTGAGGAGTCGATGGAGTACATTCCTAATCCGCACCGTGGTACCACCACTTTTCAGCGTTTTCAGGGGGAAGAGGTCTATCCCACTTTTATCACTTCGGATACTGATGGGCCCGTAACTTTTCCTGCTAAAGGCAAAATTAAAGAAAATCCTAATTATATTCCGCGCACGACCCTGACCTATTGCCGCTGGCCGTGGTCCTGGTTCGAGCCGCAAAAAGGAAAATACAATTGGAGCCTTATAGATAATTCGCTCAAGGCGGCCCGGCAAGCGGGTCAGACCGCCCAGATGCGTTTTCAACCCTATTCAACTATTGATTCAGCTCCGGTTTCTCCCGAAGAAAATTATCTTCCCAAAAAACCTTTTGTTAATGTACCCAGATGGTTCTGGAAAACAGGCGCGAAAGTTGCTGATAAAATGATTTATACCGCCAATGAACCCAACATCAATGACCCGCTTTATATTAAACACTTCGGGGATTTTGTCCGGGCCTTTGCAAAGCGTTATGACGGGCATCCGGATCTGGAGAGCATTGACGTGGCTTTCGGCGGTTTCTGGGGCGAAGGCGGCGGCAACGCCACAAGGAAAACTGCGCAAAAAATAGCAAAAATATATGTAAAAAGTTTTAAGAAAACGCAGTTGCTTTTCATGCTGGCAAATTTAGAACATTTTTCCAAGTTACTAAAAAAATCTAAGAATGCTCCGGGTTTCCGGTCCGACTGTATAGGCGATCTAAGTACTAGCAACTCGCCGGATGTTCCCGCTAAACTCGGCTGGAATCATACGTTTGATTCCTATCCCAAAGAAATATGGGGCAGTGGCTTTAAAGATGCCTGGCAAAAAGCGCCGGTAACTATGGAGACCTGCGGTAATGTTGCGACCTGGGTAGCCGAGGGTTATGATTTTGATATTATCAGGAGAGAAGGGTACAGATATCACACCTCCATCTTTATGCCCAAGAATGTTTTTTATCCGGAAAGCGTTATGGAAAAGATGAAGGAATTTGACCGGATAATAGGTTACAGATATGCTTTAAGACAGGTCCTTCTTCCTCTTGAAATCAAAGGCGGAAGCCGCTTGAGCGCGGAATTCTTTATTGATAATGTCGGGGTAGCTCCTATCTACCGGCCTTACAAGCTCGCGCTTCGTTTAAGCCAGGGTAAAAAAGTTAAAATAGTAAAATTTAAAGAGGACATAAGAACCTGGTTGCCGGGGCATAAATGGTTTAAAGATAGTATTGTGTTCCCCAAAGGCTTTAAAAAGGGTGAAGTAAAATTAGCTCTGGGTATTGTGAATGATAAAGATACCCCCAAGGTTTGGTTTGCAATAACAGAAAAAACGGATAAAGGCTGGCACCCTTTGACCAGTGTGGATGCTCTTTAAAAGACATTGTTTCTGGAAATAAAGGTTTTAAGAATGTATAATATAGAAAAGAAGTAGTTGCGGTAAAACATCAAATTATCAGGAGGAATACATTAATGGCTTCGCTTGAACAATATTTAAACAGTACGGAAAAAGGAAAGTCACTTTTTGAAAGTGAGATAAGAAAGCTTAAAACACCGGTCTGCAAAGTGTTTTTGAAAGCGGGTAAGCTTGCCCCGGTGGCTTGGAAGGCCTCGGGTCTTGCCGTCAAATCAAAAGATGCCGCCAAAGTGCAGGCAAAATTCCCCCATGTGGTGAAGGCTGACGGGGATAAGATTCTTTTAGCGGTTGCTAAAAAAACTAAAGACCGGATTAAAAATAAAAGGGTGGCGGTCCTGTTTTCCGGCGGTCCTGCGGCAGGCGGGCATAATGTTGTGGCCGGGGTCTTTGATATGCTCGGCGAAGATAATACTCTGCTTGGCGTAAAAGCCGGTCCCAAGGGTCTGATAAAAGGCGACCTGTTTGAAGTAAAGCCGGAAGATATTAAACGGATAAAAAATACCGGCGGTTTCGACTATTTGGGCTCTGACCGGACAAAAATTAAAACGCCGGAGCAGTTTGAAGCGGTAAAACAGACCTGCAAGAAAAATAAACTTGACGCGCTGGTGGTTATAGGCGGGGATGATTCCAATACCAATGCGGCTTTCCTGGCAGAATTTCTCTTTGAAAATATTCACGAAGATGGGAGAGGCGTTCAGGTCATAGGCGTACCCAAGACTATTGATGGGGATCTGCAAATAGGAAAAAATCTTCCTATCTCCTTTGGCTTTGACACGGCTACAAAAGTTTACGCCGAAATGGTCGGTAATATTCTCCAGGATACACCTTCTTCCAGAAAGTACTGGCACTTTGTAAAGCTTATGGGCAGGGCGGCAAGTCATGTCGCTCTCGAAGTGGCGCTACAGACAAAACCTGCGGTTGCGCTCATCTCGGAAGAGATAGCCAGCAAAAATATGTCTCTGAGCCAGATAATAGAGGATATTTCCCGGGTAGTTATTGAAAGATCCAAAAAGGGTAAAAATTACGGCGTGGTCGTGGTACCTGAAGGTATTATCGAGTTTATTCCCGAGATGACCAAGATGCTGAAAGAATTAAACAATACGGTCGCAGCTCATGAACAGGAACTGGAAGATAAAGACCTGGCGGAAAAAAGAGATATTCTTTCGGGTGTGCTGGCGCCGGAAAACATGACCCTGTTCGCTTCACTGCCGGAATACATCCAGGAGATGATGCTTTTTGACCGGGATGCGCACGGCAACCTGCAGGTTTCTCAGATACCCACGGAAAGACTGCTTATTGACATGGTGAAGAAGCATATTAAAAAAGAAGCTCCTGAGGTGAAATTTGCCACGCTGAATCATTTCTTCGGCTATGAAGGGCGTTGCGGGGTGCCTTCTTTATTTGACGCGGCCTATACCTACAACCTTGGTCTGGCGGTCGGCGCGCTGGCGCTCTCCGGCAAAACCGGTTATATAGCTTCATTTACCGACCTCGATAAAGGCGGTAAGATTCTGGCTATTCCGCTGCCGGCGCTTTTAAATGCCGAGACCCGGCACGGCAAGGAAGAACTTGTTATAGAAAAAGCGCTGGTCGAACTTGATTCCCCGGCCTTTAAATATTTTGCGAAGAACAGAGAAAGATGGGCGGAAGCGGATCTCTTTAATTCCCCGGGTCCGAGACAGTTGTGGGGTGTTTCAGCAAATCAACTGCCGATAACCGTAGCCTTAAATCAGGGGTACAAATCCCTGAGTTTTAAGATATAATATAGTGACAGTTGTCATTGCGAGGAGTTTGCCGCTAGGCAAGTTTTACGACGAAGCAATCTCATTCTTTTTAAAGGCGCTAAACGCGCCTTGCTTCGAGCAACTCTTAGTAGCTGAGATTGCCGCGTCCTTATCAGTTCTCGCAATGACAAAAGAGTTAACGAATTAAAAAGGTAATAGAACAGGCATTGCCTGTCCTGATAAAATGTTTTCAGATAATTAAGGGGGCTTTATGAAAAAGTTCATATTACTGTTGCTTTTGCCTTTGCTGGTGTTTTCTGCCGACAAGGGAAGAGAGACCTTCAAAGAAGGCGTTGAACTTGCCAATCAGGGCAGATATGATGAGGCCATCGTAAAGCTCAAACAGGTGCTGGATTATGGTTCTTTGAATGCGGATGCCCACCTCAATCTTGCAATAGTATTTGCCAATAAAAATGATTATGACAGCGCAGTAAAAGAAGCTGAATTAGCTGCGACCGCCAGACCCGACAGTCTAACGACACAATACCTTCTCGGTATGCTGTATGAGAAGAAAAATAATAATGCGAAGGCGCTGGCCGCCTGGCAAAAAGTTTTGACCCTGGGCCCGCGGGAAACCATGAAAGAACTGGCAGAAAAGCACGTAAAAAGACTGCAAGGGAGATAAAATGAAAAAAATATTTTTAGCCGTCTTTCTCCTTGCAATCTTTCTTGCCGGCTGTTCTTCTCAGCGCGTAGCTATAAGGAAGGACTATAATTTTTCCAATATTAAGAGAGTGGCCATACTGGGCTTTTCCAGTCATATGGATTTTCGCAACTCCGGTGACGCAGTAGCTGATGAATTTCTCTTGCAGTTAATGAGAAAAGGCTACAAGGTCATCGAGAGAAGCAAGATAAACTCAATACTGAGCGAGCAGCAGCTTTATGCCGCAAATAAAATAGACGAAGAAACGGTAAAAAGGGTCGGCAAGATTCTCGGCGTAGATGCCATTTTGACCGGTTCGGTGATAAAATATGTCGAAGATAAAAAAACTGTAATTTACTTTAATGATAAGGACGGCTATCCTACTTCACAGTCGCACCTGCAGCTGGCGGAAATAAGTGTCAGTGCCCGTCTTTTTGATGTGGAAACGGGTGAGGTGGTTTGGTCCGGCAGCGACCATGATACCGGTTTTGAAGTATCTGATGCAATTTACGGCGTAGCGTTCAGTCTGGTTGACACTATAAAATGACCTTACGGCCGGAATATTTTATGACACAGGCCTTGAAAGAAGCAGCTAAGGGCTATAACAAAGAGGAAGTTCCCGTAGGTGCCGTAATTGTAAAGGACGACAGGATAATTGCCCGCGCATACAGCAAAGTAAAAAACTTGAAAGATCCCACAGCGCACGCTGAAATACTTGTTATCAAAAAAGCCGCAAAAAAAATGAAAAATGAACGTCTGAACGGCTGTTCCCTCTATGTGACCCTGGAACCCTGCGCCATGTGTGCCGGCGCCTTAGTCCTAGCCCGCATAGAGACCCTTTTTTACGGTGCCCCGGAACCCAAGAGCGGAGCCATAAAAAGTGTCTTCCGCATCCCCACAAACAAAAAGCTGAATCATAGAATAAAAATCAAAGGAAGTGTGTTAGAAAAAGAATGTGGGGAAATAATGAAGAAGTTTTTCAGGGAAAGAAGGTAATAATAAAGGGTTCTTAAGGTTTGTAAAGTTTGTAAGGTTCATAAGGTTGGGTAGGAAAAAAGAAAGAATATTTATTGGATTATACCGATTCTGTCTTTGTTCCCTTTGTCATCCTCTGCCTGTCCGCCTCAGGAGGAAGGTTTGAATCGGGGATCCAGAAAAGAAAGTACGGAGTACGAAAAACGGTTCATAAGGTCTACAATCTTTGCCGGATATTATATAAAAAAATAGATTTAGGTGGACAACAATGAAAAAATATTTTGAATATCATAAAGACTCCGTTGAAAAAAACCTTAAAAACTTTATAAACCTTATGGACCTTATAAACGTGTTTAGGTGTTGATGCGAAAACTATCCGGCTATTTAATATTTCTCATGGCGCTGACGCTTTACTTGCTGACATCTTGCCCTACCCTCTTCGTCGGGGATGGGGGGGAACTTATTTCTGCGGCCTGGCTTCTCGGGATTCCACATTCGCCCGGCTATCCGCTGTTTTGCATCTTGGGAAAAATATTTACCTTTCTACCTGTGAGTAATATTGCTTACAGGGTCAATCTTACTGCGGTTTTCTTTGCGGCTCTGACGGTTTTCTTTCTTTTTCAGCTTTTAAAGAAAATAATATCGGGATCGGGCATTTCTGCTTTTCTTTTCGCTGCGCTCTTCGCTTTTTCACAGGCCTTCTGGTCCCAGTCCACGACTGCAAAAGGCGCACTTTATGTCCTGAATATATTTTTTCTGGTCCTTATAACCTATCAGTTGATACTGTGGTATTATTCTAGAAAGGATAAATATCTTTATCTTGCCTCGCTCTTTTACGGGCTTTGTATGGCAAATCATCAGACCGCTGCGGGTTTTTTGCCGGGCTTCCTTCTTTTTGTCTGGTTTACCGATAAAAAAACTTTTACGCGGCCGAAATTGCTTGCCGTGAGTGTTGCTCTATTTATTCTGGGGCTTTCTTTATATTTATACCTGCCAATAAGGGCACAGACCTATCCTCTCATTAATTCCAATAACCCGGCCGACTTGAAGGGAGTAATGGATCATATTCTCCGCCGGCAATACGGTTCGCTCACCCAAAATACTTTCAGTTTCACGGTTTTCTTTGCGCAGATCTGGAATGCGCTGACGCTGCTCCATAAACAATTTACGGTTTTGCTCCTGCTTTTTGTTCCGGCAGGTATTTATTATATGGCAAAGCATTTTAAACCGCTGTTTTATTTGACCGTCGGAGTATTTATTTCCATCACAGGAGGTATATTTTTTCTGCTTAACACGGAAATGACTGCGGCCTCCGGAGAAGTCAACAATCTTTTCTTTATACCTCTTTATGTGTGCGCGCTTTTATGGATCGGGATGGGATTTATTCTGCTCAAGGATAAATACCCGGAGAAGTGGTTTCAGTCCAAGTTGATAATAGTTTCAGTTTTTGTTGTCTTATTGCTTCTCACAAATTATGGCGCTAACGATAAAAGCACAAATTACCTGGCATATAATTACGGTGTGAACACTCTGAATTCCTGCGAAAAGAATGCGGTCATCTTTTGCAGCGAGGATACCCCTCTTTACCAATTGGCTTATCTGCAATTTGTGGAAAAAGCCCGGCCTGACGTTACGGTATGTGATGAAAACGGTACCGCCTACAGAACTTTGCTTACAAAAGAGGACAGGGGTGTGGTTTATAAGAATTATATGACGGAAAAAGCTGAGGCCTATCTCCGCGCCGCCTTAGGTACGGGCCGGCCGATCTATCACACTATTGAAAGCGGTGTTTTTGCTAATAAAACCTTTACGAATACAGCAGAAGGTCTGCTTTACAGAATCAGTGCGGATAAGGGTGCTGTGCGGAAAAAGCCCGTGATACTTGATTTTAAATATCCTGCGGCCTGGCAAAAATATGATATTTTTAACCGGGATATGCTTGCCAGATATCACATCTTTACCGGCGATTTTTATTGGGGGCAGGGCAATAAAGAGCAGGCGCTCTTTGAACTGGAAGCGGCCGGCAAAATTTCCTTTGATATGGACTGGGTCCAGCATGAAATTGGCATGATTTTTGGCCGTTATGGGGACCGCGGCGGCTATCTTAAACAAATGGAAAAAGCGGCAGCCTTGTACAGAAACTCCCTGGAAAGAAGGAATAATCTGGGTAACGCCTATCTTTCTTTTGACCGTTTCGAAGAGGCGGTGGGTGAGTTTAAAGCTGCGGTAAAATATTCTCCGGGGGTCGCCGCACCGTATCATAATATGGCGATAGGTTTAAATGCGCTTGGTAGAAGAGACGAGGCAAAAGAAAGTTATCTTGAAGCGGGCAAATTAGGGCAGGTCGAAAGCCTGCAAGCACTGCTTTTGCTGTGCCTGGAGGACAAAGACCTGGAAAAATATCTGCCCGGTCTGGAAAATATTTTCAGAAGGTTTCCGACAAATTCCGATGTTTACGTTAATCTGGGCATTACCTGCGAGCAAAAAGGCAGGCCGGAAGAAGCCGAAAAGTTTTTTAAAACTATTCTGCGGGCTTTGCCGGCTAATCCTTATGCCCGGATAAGTCTCGGAAATATTTATATAAACAGCAACAGGGTGCAGGAAGCGGCCGGCGAGTATGAAATGGCGATAAATTATAATCCCGGGTTGACGGAGGGGTATTACAATCTCGGGGTGGCGTATTTTAAAATGAACAAAATTACGGAAGCGAAATCATTATGGTTAAAAACACTGGAATTGTCTCCGGGGCATGTGGGGGCAAAAAACGGGCTGACTTATCTTAAATAACTTACTCTCCCAGATTTTTCAACTGCTGTCTGAATCCGGCATTTTCCGGGAAATAATTTAACGCTCTCTTCAAAGTCCGCACGGCGCCTGCTTTTTGACCCAGGGCCTGATAGGCACTTACCAGATTACCGTAGGCCTCTAAATAATCCGGTTTTATTTCAAGAGCTTTTTCGTAGTATTTAACGGCTTCCGGATATTTTCCGATAGAGTGCATGGCAGCTGCGGCCCCGTTGAAAGCTATCGCAAACTCCGGATTTATTTCTGTGGCTTTAACGTAATATTTGAACGCTTTCTCATACTCTTTCCGGTAGAAATAGCAATTTGCCGCACCATAATAGGCTTCCACATAAGACGGACTTTTCTGCAGAGTTTTTTCGAAATATTCCAGCGCTTTTGCCGGCTCGTTCTTCGCATTATAGGAAACGCCGATGTTGAAATAGGATTTAAAGTAAGCCGGGTCCATTTTTACGGCATCTTCATAAGCAGCTATGGATTGGTCATAGAGGCCTTTCTTGTAATAGGCCACGCCCAGAGTGTTTAGTATTTCAGGAGAACCCGTTATTTCTGCAGCCTTTTTGTAGTAGACCTTGGCTGCTTCCTGACCTTGTCTTTCTAACTGCCTGTCGCCTTCTAACATATAATAACCCGCAGAAAGCTCTTTGCAAAAATAATCCAGATAGTGAGCTTTTCCGTCAATACCTCTTGTGGTGAGAGTTGCTTGAAACGGGAAAACCGGAGCTCTTGCGCTTTTAACCCGGTAGAGCAGCCCTTCATTTATTTTAGGCACATCTTCCATGCCGTAGATATTACTGTCGCGCAGGCAATAGACAGGTTTGTTTGTGGTGCTCAGTAAATCCCTCTGGACCTGTGTGACCCGCTTATTGTAAACCCCCGCCGGCATAAACAGAAAATCGGCGCCGTAAATATTTTTAAACACCCTGCCGTAATCGTCATAAACTTCAATGTCCGGTCTGGCTTTTTCGACAAATTTGAAATAAGCGGCGCCAAAAGTTCCGTTATCCCCGGATACAAATACGACAGAACCCGGGACCGGAGAGCGGAGAAGGTTTATGCCGTAATCGTGGCAGATGAAGTTTTTGCTTTTATCATTTTCATAATAATTTAATTTAAGGACGGGCAGTACGGAAAGCAGCAGGAGCACTGCCAAAAGGGAAACAGCAATTTTGTTTTGTATCTTTGAAAGAACCAGTGCTGTACCGCAGAGCAGTGCTACCGTAAAAACAAAATAAGAAGGAATAAAAAATACTTCCAGCGTGTATTTTTCCAGGGCAGTTATTTGCGGGTTGCTAAGAAGTAAAAGCCCGAAACCCGCCAGTAAAAAGGTTATCAGCAGCAGCGAAAATAGTTTTTTTGAATGTTTGTAAAGCACCCAGGCGCCGGGCAGGGCGAGCAAAGCGAAAAACGGGGTCATTTGAGAACCCAGGTAGCTGAAATAAAACTTTGCCTGTTCGAGAAAAAGGGGCAGACTTCTTGCCGAAGTAGCAATAAAGCTGTACTGCTTTCTGAGAACATGATTTAAAAAACCATAAAACGAGGCCGGGTGTCCCCAGTCTATCACCGGGTTGGTTGCCGACCGGAGCGGGAGATACATATAGAGGACAAGAGCCGAAAGAAGCGCGACAGCGCCATATAAAAGTGTGTTGGAGAACGCCTTTTTGAAAGAGGTTGAATATGAAACGGCGTAAAGTAAAAACAAAACTGAAAGCGGAGCTATCGTATTATGATTTGCCAGGCCCAGTCCGTTTACCAGGGCTATAAGGATTATATTCTTCGCGGTCATATTCTTTCTATTGGAATAGATCAGGTAAATGAGCGTAATTATAAAAAATGCATTCATCGTATAAAGCGCGCCTTTTGCCATCAGGGCTTGTGACCAGAAAGTTTTGGAAAAAGCAAAAAGCAAAGAGCAGGCCAGCGGAAAAAGAAGGTTCTTATGTCCCAGTTCCGAAAACAGTTTACCGAGAAACCGGAAAAGTATATTTACGGTCAGCGCGCCAAAAAGCACCGCTACAAGGTTGACCCTGAAAGCAACAGTGGAAAGAGGAAGAAAGGAAAGCGCCTTACCCAGAAGGCAGAACAATGGGTACCCCGGAGGGTGGGGAATACCCAGGAAAAAGGCGGCCGTAATCATCTCTCCTGAATCGCCTACATAAACTGTCGGGCAGGCGGTGATAACATAGACCAGAAGAGGAAGTAAAAAAGCAATGAAACCAGCGATACTTTTCTGTCTGTTCATGAATATTAAATTAACACAAAAACCCGCTAATTTCTACTGGAATATTAGATATTCTATGCTATAATTTGTCAGTTGAATTTTTTCCTGTATTATCATTTAGGTTAACAGTTTAAAGCTGTCCTTAATCGTAAAAAGCATTAACACTGCAAATACGGAGGTAAACAGAATGATAACAGCGGAGCAATTGAGAAAAGGCGATGTGCTGAACGTCAAGAATGAACTCTGTATGGTCGTTGAGGTCTCCCACAATGTAACCGCAGGAAGGGTGGGGGCAACCACAAAGTTGAAATTAAGGAATGTAAAAACCGGCGCCAATCACGAGAAGTCCTGCAAGCAGGACGAAAAATTTGAAGAAGCAGAATTAGACAGACGCAAGTCAGAGTATTTGTACAAAGACGGCGAGAAATACGCTTTTATGGATTCCGAAACTTACGAGCAGTTTAGCGTGGATAAAAGCTGTCTGGGAAAAGCTGCCGAGTTTTTGATGGAAGGAATGCCGGTTTATACCCTTTGCAAAGGCGAGGAGCTGATCACGGTCCAACTACCGGCTACGATAAATGTAAAAGTTAAAACAACTATGCCTCCGATGAAGACTGATCCGTCGGGTAATATGGGCAAGCAAGCGACGCTGGAAACCGGTGCGGAAGTAATGGTCCCGCTTTTTATCAAGGAAGGCGATCTTGTTAAAGTGGATACCCTGACCGGGGAATATATAGAACGCATTTTAGAAAAAAAACATAAAGAAAGTAATCATTGAGAGATGGAAAATAGATAAAAAGTTATGTGGATAAACTAATTAATAATCGCTTTTTGTACGTCCCTTTAGAAAGCACTGAAAATAGAAAATAGAGAATAGATCTAGCCTTATAGGCTGGGGGTGCATGGATTCGACGGGGGTATTGAAGCGCGGATTGCCTGCAGAGGTGCCGTCAACCTTCTTAAAACAGGCGGCAAAACACAAACGCTAACTCAAATTTAGCGCTAGCAGCTTAAGCTGCTACGTTCCCCGGTCTTTGCCTATGAGGCCGGCTGAACGCCATTAGTAGGCTGGCTATCTGAACTGTGCTCCAGGGTTTAGAGGCGAGAAAGTTCTTGAGCTAGCTTGGTCGGATTTCGTCCGTGAAAGCCGGACAGGTGAAGCCTTAATCACGGGCTAGGCAGGTAGTAATCTTCGTGAATGTACTTTCGGACGCGGGTTCGATTCCCGCCACCTCCACCAAATTTCCCAGAGAAATTTGGTAGAGCAATAGAACAATAGACAATAGAAAATAGACAAAGCCAGTACTATTGCGTTCCATTCTCTATTTTCTATTTTCCCACCAAATTTCCCAGAGAAATTTGGTAGAGCAATAAAAAATAAAAAGCCAGTACTATTGCGTTCCATTCTCTATTTTCTATTATCCGACCTTTTCTACTTCCCCATCATTCCTTTAACCTTCAGTATGTTCATCTTTGCATTCGTATAATTCGGATCCAGCGCGAGCGCTTTTTCCCAGGCTTTAATCGCTTCGCTGAATTCATTAATACTCCCGTAGGCTATCCCCAGATTATTCCAAGCTTCAACATCTTTTGGTCTTAGCACCGTCAAATTTCTGAAACAATTTGCTCCTTCTTTGTAATTACCTGTGGCGTTAAGAAGCAGGCCCAGGGCGTTCCAGGCCTCTGAAAAATTTTGATTTATTTTTATGGCTTCGCTGTAATTCAACACGGCTCCGTTATAATCTTTTTGTTTCTGGAGGATACTGCCGAGACCAAAGCGGGCTTCAGCTAATTTGGGATTCAGTTCAATGGCTTTTTTAAAGGCCTCGCCGGCTTTTTCGGTCATATTGTTTTTCTCGTAGGCAACTCCGAGATTTGTGTAGATTTCAAAGGACTCCGGTTCCACTTTCAGACCTTGCAGGAAAGCTTCAATGGCGCTCGCAAACTGTCCTTTATCCAGATAAGCGTTGCCAATGATAAAATTTCCTTTGGGTATAAAGGGGTTTATTTGCAGTGCGCGCCGGTAGACCTCCAGGGCACCGTCAGGTTTCTTTGCGTCCCGGTATAACTGCCCGAGGTTGTAAAGGTAAGTGTCTCTGGGCGCAGTTTCAATGGCTTTAAGATAATAGGTTTCCGCCTGCTTGAAATCCCCCAGTTTATAAAAAGAAATTCCGAGATTGTTATAAGCATCCGCATACCGGGGTTCAATAACCACAGCTTTTTTACAGTGATCGATGGCCTCCTGATAGTTTTCTTTCTTGATATATGAGATGGCGAGGTTGTTTTGGGTCGTGGCCATATCTCCGCCGAACTCTTCCGCTTTTAGATAATAATATTCTCCGCTGGTTTTATTTCCCGCATCCACCGCTATTTCAGCGAGGGAAAAATAGAAAAGCGAGAGCAGCTCGCGGTTTAAAAAGTCTTTAAAAAAAACAGTGTTTTCAAAAGAAGTTGTGTCATAACGCGAAAAGTCAAAAGCCTCTATTTTATCCCCGGCATTTTTGAGTATTCTAAAAAGCACGCCGTCAGGTTTCATTTTAAAACCCGGGGCGTTATTCAGATTGCTCCCGGTCACGCAGTAAACGGGATTGACGGCTTCTCTAATGATTTGCATCTGGGTTTCGTTCAGTCTTTTCTGGTACTCTCCAAACGGCAGTCGGTGAAAATCCTCGCCGTAAATATTACCAAAAACATTGCCGGTATCGTCATGCAGAGTTATATCGGGACGTCTCTTTTCTACCCGGGACAGGTAGCAGGAAATAAAGGTAGCATTGTCGCCTGCGGTAAAAAGGGTGCCGTTAGGCTTTATGGTTTTAAAAAGATTGACCCCGTAATTGAAAGCCAGCCAGTTTTTGCTTTTATCCGCTTTAAAATAATTAAAAGGAACAAGCAGCAGAGCGCAAAGAGCGATACCCGTGAGGATTAGAGCAGAAAATAGTTTTTTATTTTGCAGTTTAGCCAGAAAGAAAAACAGGCCGACGGCGGAGAAGAGGGAAAGCATAAAGAAGGACGGGAGTAGAAAAGGATCGATAATATAGAGATCGTGGCTGTTTAAATAAAAGTTAGTGAAGATCGCAAAACCTGCGCTGGTCGCCAGAAACAATAAGGCTGTCAGAAAAAGATATTTCTTGGAATATTTCCAAAAAGCGTAGAGACCGGCGGGAAACAATAAGAAAAGAAGATTATGCTGGCGGAATATGGCAAGTCCATAACCGTAAAGCTGGACAAAGAATTGACCCAACGTTCTTTTACCCGGATCAATGATAAGATACTGCTGTCTGGAAATATGCCTGAAAAGATTTTGCAGGTTCTCCGGGTCGCCCCAGTTTATGACCGGTCCGGCTTTGGCTCTGATAAGCAGATAAAGGTAAATAATACCGGCGGAGAAAACAGCGGTCAAAAGTATCACCGGCAGATAGAAGAGTGCCTTACTTTTATCTTTTATAAAAACTATTCCCGCAGCATAGACGGCAAACAGGAGGGTTAAAGGTATCATGGTATTGTGGTTTGCCAGTCCCAGACCGCAAATAAGTCCGAGCAGGAGGAAATCTTTAATTTTAAAAGGTTTTGTTTCGAGGCTGATTTTCAGCAGAATGGAAAGCGCCAGGATTATGATGAGTAAATTGAGGGTGTAAAGACCGCCTTTGGTCATTAGCGCCTGGTTCCAGAGAGTAAAAGAGAAGGCGGCGCTCAGGGCTGAAAAGAAAGCAGCCAGGTCCATAAACACCGCTGAGTTTTCGCGCGCTTCCTTGAAAAAAGCCACTGAAATACGTCTGAAAAGAAGATAGGAAAAAAGTATAGAGAGCGCTCCAAAAAAAGAGGCAGTAAGGTTGACCCTGTAGGCGATAGTGAACAGGGGGAGCGTGCTCATGAGTTTTCCGAACATAGTGTAGAGGGGGTAGCCGGGCGGGTGGGGTATGCCGAGATAGTAAGCGGCAGTTATCATTTCCCCGGAATCACCCACATAAACCGTAGGGCAGGCGGTCAAAAGATAGACGGCCAGCGGAATTAAAAAGGCAAGTACAGCCAGATATGCCGAAAGGAGCTTTTCTTTCTTCATTAAATAAATCATATATTATTTTATCCTAAAAGTCAATTAAGACCTGGCGATTTGTTTTTCTTGCACAATAGAGCTTCATACGGTATTATTATTCTTATATATCAATGTTTGGAAAAATCTCACTGCGGGGTACCGGAAATCAATGGCTGAATTTAAACCGCCCTATATCGGCGCGGCTTTTTATCCCGAGGTCTGGGATAAAAGCGAAATAGAAAAAGACATAAAAAGGATGAAGGACACCGGCATTAATATGGTGCGTCTTGCCGAGTTTGCCTGGAATTATCTTGAACCTAAAGAAGGGCAGTTTGAGTTTAAATGGCTGCATGAAGTCGTTGCTTTACTTCAAATAAATGAAATTGCAGTTACCCTCTGTACTCCTACTGCGGCGCCGCCTGAATGGCTCAGCGCGAAATATCCGGAAATTCTTGCCGTCAGGGAAAAACCGGGTGTGGATGCGGCAGGCGCCCGGAAGCATTATTGTCCGTCTTCTCCCGTTTACCGGAAATATTCAAAAACAATTACCGGTCTTCTTGTAAAAGAATTTTCCAAATATAAGGCGGTAGTTTCCTGGCAGATAGATAATGAGTTTGGAAGTGAAAACAGCACCTGTCGTTGCAGTCGCTGCCGAAAAGCTTTTCATGATTTTCTTGGAAAAAAATATGTGACCCCGGAACAGCTGAACGAGCGGTGGGGAACCGGAGCCGGAAGCAGGGAATACCTTTCTTTTTCCGGGATACCGCTGCCCGCAAAAGATACGTTACGGGAACAACCTCCGCTTTACTACAATTACAGGGAATTTATGAGCAAGAGCTACGCTGATTATATCCGCGCACAGGAAAAGCTGATTCGTAAAGGCTCTAAAGCGCCTGTCACTATAAATGCTATCCCTGCTTTTCACGGTCTTGATTATCAGGAACTTTACAGAACTCTGGATTTTGTCTCGGGGGATCTCTATTTTCCGGCTAATGAAATCTGGAAATATATTTATGAGTATGATTGGATGAGAGCTTTCAAAAATAGACCTTTCAGACTGCTGGAGACTGCTTCTACCTGGAACGGCAGGACTGCTGTCGGGGAAAATTTATTAAACAGAAACAGCCTTAGAGCAAAAATGTGGCTGACCTATGCCCTGGGCGGGGAAGCCGTTTCTTTTTGGAACTGGAGAGCTCACTGGGGCGGGCAGGGGACAGCCTGGGGTGTGATGACTTATTCCTGGGGTGAGCCGACCCTGGCAGAAAAAAGCGTCCGGCAGGTAAAAGAGGAACTTAAAAACAATAGAGAACTGATAACAAAAACAACGGTCAAAAAACCCGGCGCTGCCCTGCACCTGAGCTGTCAGGCGATGTGGAGCTTTGAAACCGGCGGCAGCTTTGCTTTGAAATATTATAAAGAGCTGGCGCGTTTCTATAAGGTTTTTCTTGATAAAAATATTCCGAGAGATATTATTTTTACCGGCGCAGAAGTTACGGATTATAAAATTGTTTTTTCTCCGTTTCTGCCGGTGATTGACGGTGACCTTCTTAAAAAAATGAAAGAGTTTGTTCTGAAAGGGGGCGTCTGGGTGGCAGGCCCGCTCTCCGGTTTTAGAACTCTTGATAATACCGCCTTCAAAGACAGCGCGCTCGGTCCTTTGGAAGATCTTTTTAAGATTCATATCAGGCATGGTATCCCTCTCGAAGGGGAAGGTGCGGAACCGGTCCGGCTGGACTGGCCGGGACTGGGGAAAGTTAAATGCGAAAATTTTGCAGCTGCTATAGAACTCAAAGGTAACGGAAAAGTCCTGGCAAAATACGCTGACGGACCTCTTGCAGCCATGAATGCCGTGGTAGAGGTGCCTTTTGGGAAAGGCAGAGTGATTTTCCTGGGAACTTTACCGGAACAAAAACAATTGAAAAATTGGCTGAACATTCTTGCGGGCGAAAGCAAATGCAGGACTGCAAAAACAAAGGAAGAGGGTATTTTAATAACTGAAAGGGTCGATGGCTCGGGCAAAACCGCAGCTATTGCTATTATCGAGTACGCCGGCAAAGGCGGCCGGGTGGAGCTTACAAAGTCTATGCGAAATGCTTTTAGCGGAAAAAAACTTAAGAAAAACCTCAAGCTTGCCCCATTTGAAGCAATTATTTTGATTTAGCGAATATGAGCGGTTACTGGTCCTCATATCGTAAAGCCTGCGAAAAAGCCATAGGGCAAGTTGTCAAAAAAACCGAATTGGAATTGAAATAAAGGCAAAATAATCATAAAAACCCCCTGTTTTCTGCAATATATCTGTAGTTTGGACTTTACTAAAAACCTTTAAAATGCTACAATATCCTTCGTTGTCAGGGTCTTTTTTTTTTATGTGAAAAACTCTAAAAACAAGGAAAAAGCAACACTTTGAAATAAAGACAGGAACCATAAACCATTCACTGCGTTCAGGTGTTATGGTTTAATTTGTTGATAGCAACAAATTAAAATAATGCGGGAGTAGCTCAGTTGGTAGAGTATCAGTTTTCCAAACTGAATGTCGCGGGTTCGATCCCCGTCTCCCGCTCCAGATTTTTTTTGGCGAAGTTAAAAAAAATCTGGACGAGCAATTAAACTACAGTTTCAATAAAAATTGCGTTCTATTTTCTATTGTCTATTTTCGTTTTCTTGTTTTTAACTATTTGAAAGCTTTTCGTAAACAAAATACCACTTGTTGGGCAGGTTGCGGAGTTGGTCAATCGCAACAGACTGTAAATCTGTCGGCTGTTAGCCTTCGAAGGTTCGAATCCTTCCCTGCCCACCAATTAAGAAAGTTTGATAAAAATAGAAGTAAAGGAAGTTGCGGCTATGAGAAAGATAGTCCTGCTGTTGCTGGTGGTTTGCCTGGGAACCCTGGTTTATGCTGAAGGCCAGGAATTCAGATGGGCAAGAGTAAAGTTTAACTGTAAGGAATCTGATGCGCAGGAAAGATGGGATATAGACAAGAAGGGCGATGAAACTTTTCTGGAAAACGTCCAAAAATATACAACTCTTAAAGTCGATAAAACCTGGAATAATGTTACTCTCACCAAGCTGGATAGCATGATTAAATTCCCCCTGCTTTTTATGACCGCTTCAGGCACTCCCGACCTTAGTCCCAAAGAGATAAGCAATCTCAAGGAATATCTTAATCGGGGCGGCTTTCTTCTTTGTGATGATTCCAACTGGCCGGAAAGAGGCGGAAATATTTTTGTCGACGGGATGAGAAAAATACTGGACCAGATGTATCCCGGCCGGAAAGTTGTGCCTTTGGAACTCGGTCATGATCTACTGCGAGCACCTTTTGATATACCTCTGGGCTATTACGTGAAACTTAGTTTTGAGGGGGAAAAATCCCCTTCCGGGGTCTGGGCAATTTCTGATGATAAAGGGCGGCCTATGGTGTTTTTTACTTTGCTCCTGCAAAACACCTGGGGCGGGGTTTATTATCATCCCGAAAAACAGGAAGATGCGATAAAAATGGGAATAAATATTGTGATGTATTCCCTGACGCATTAATAAAGGCAATAAAATAATTGGCTGGAAGTCGAACGGAGTCAGGCTATGAGAAAAAGTGTTCTTGTTATTTTCCTTCTGCTTGCTTGTTCTACACTTCATTCGCAAGTACCCGGGTCGTTTAACACCGGGGCTTTTAAATGGTATGAAAATCTGAGCGAAGCGAAAAAAGCCGCAAAACAGAAGTCGAAGCCCCTGCTGGTTTTTTATTATCTGGACGGGGATGCGGATTCAAAATGGTATTTGACAGAAGGTTTTGAAGATAAAAATGTTAAAAAAGCTTTAAAGGATTTTGTCGGGGTGAAAGTAAATGCGACAAAAGAACAGATTATGTTTAACACCTATCCTGTTATACTTTTTTACTCCCCTGCCGGCAAGGAAATATTAATTGAACGTATCATCGGCAAAGTTGAGAGCTGGGAAATAAACAGCCGTTTGGGCATGGTACTTTTTAAAACTACCGCCGCTTCAAATTCAAAGTTTGATAAATTTGTAATACTTACGCGGAATGAATATAAGTCCGGTGAAAAAATAAGCCTAAAATGTAAGACGATAGAGAGGGGTTATTGTTCCGTTAAAGTCTTTGACCTCAAAGGCAATCTGGTTCGTATCCTTTTTAGAGGGGTTAAGAAAGCGGAGGATCTGTTTTCTACGGATTGGGACCAAAAAGATGCCAAAGGCGAACAGGTCGCTTCAGGAAATTATCTCTTTGTGATAGAGCTTGCTTCCTTTAAAGATATTGCGGAGGTGTCTATCTTATGAGAAAAATACTCGCCTTGCTGGTCTTGCTCTTTGTTTCGGTTCCATTTTTAACTGCGGAAGTGGTTGCGGGCGGTTCTGAAGCGGAAGAGACGGCACGACTGAAACTGCTTCTTGATTCTCCTAAAAACACCTCTGCCTATCTGCATGCTTTGCGTGTTTTCGCAGATGCCGGAGACAAAACTATTGTACCAAAAGTCATAGAAAATATTAAGGAACTTTTAGAAACTATCAAGCCGGTGCCCGTGCCGGTGGAAGCGCCAAAAGTTGAAGAAACAGAAGGCGAAGAAGTCAAGCAGGAAAAACCTGTTGAAAAAGAAAAAAAGGCAGCTGAACCCCGGGACAAAAAAAATAAAAATTTACGGACAGGGCTTAAGGATAATGATAAAGCCCAGGCCGTTGATACAATTGAGGAACTTGTAAGTGTGTTGGCGGACGTTAAAGATGATTCAAAGGAAGTTAAGGGACTTCTGGTAAAACTCCTGGATGAAAGGCTGGACCTCCGTTTGGGTCGTATTGCTCTGTATGCGCTGGGTGAATTAAAGATCAAGGGTCTTTTCAGGGAACAGCTGGGGATCCTGCAGGATGAAACTAACTACACTTACAGACGGGAACTTATTTGGGCTTTTTCAAAAGGCGGTGTTAAAGAAATTGAACCTGTCCTCTTTAAATTTTTGCCGGATGAAACACCTTCGGTAAGAGGCGTAATTGCGCTTAGTCTTTTTAATCTCAAAGCCAGGAATTTTGGCTTTCAATTTCTGGAAGAAGCAAAGTACGAACAAAACAGCTGGGTAAAAGAAAAATATGAGTGGGTCGGTAAAAAATTAACCAATTAAAGGCCGGTAATTAAATGTCCTGGAGAGATGACCATTTTTGTTTTGCCTGCGGAAAGAATAATCACGAAGGTTTAAAACTGGATTTTAGGGTCGAAGGCGCAAAGCTTATTACGGAATATACTTTTCCTAAAAAATTTCAGGGTTACGCCGAAGTGGTTCACGGCGGCATGCTTTCCCTGGTTCTGGATGAAGTCATGGTCAATCTGCCCTGGAGAAAATATGATACTCCGGTCGTTACTGCGGAATTGAATGTGCGTCTGAGAAATCCGGCGCGGGTAGGCGAGAAAATAATATTTACGGCGGAAATAGAAAAAGAGGTTAAAAGCATTATTTTTGTTAAAGGCAGCGCAGTCACGGAAAGCGGTGAAACGGTCGCATTGGCTACGGCAAAATGTATTAAAGTCGACCTGGAACGTTTGGAAAAAGAACTTCAAAAAAGAAAAAAATCTAATGCTTAAAGGAGCATAATATGTTAGAAAATGCGGATAAAGTATTCTATCCGAAGTCAATCGCGCTGGTAGGCGCGTCCACAAAGGAAGGCACGCTAAGCAGGACCATTCTCACCAATCTTATTGAAGGCGGATATAAAGGTATCATTTATCCGGTAAATCCGAAAGCCGAGTCCATTATGGGCGTGAAGTGCTATCCTACTATTACTTCGATAACGGATGAGATAGACCTCGCAGTTATTGTAATACCTTCCAATTATATTCCGGCTTCTCTTGAAGAGTGCGGAAAGAAAGGCATAAAAGGTGTCATCATAATCTCTGCTGGTTTTAAAGAAGTAGGAGGAGAAGGTGTGGCGCTGGAAAATCAGGTTGTGCAGATCATAAAGAAATACGATATGGCTTTGATCGGTCCGAATTGTCTCGGCGTCATCAATCCTGATTCAAAGGTCTCTATGAACGCAGCTTTCGGTAAGTTTATGCCTAAAGCCGGAAATATTGCTTTCATTACCCAGTCCGGAGCGCTCGGTACTGCTATCCTGGATTATGCCAAGGGACTTAATATTGGTTTTTCAAAATTTGTTTCGATGGGTAATAAAGCCGGGTTGAAAGAAATGGACCTCCTGAAATATCTCAAGGACGATCCTGTGACCAAAGTAATAATCATGTACGTGGAAGATATGTCTAATCCCCGTGAATTTTTGAAAGTGGCCAGTGAAATAAATGATGATGTAAAAAATATGAAACCGATAGTAGCCATGAAATCAGGCCGCACGGCGGAAGGCGCGAAAGCCGCTTCTTCCCATACCGGCGCGCTTGCAGGTTCCGATGAAATGTATGACGCGCTCTTCAACCAGTGCGGGGTTATAAGAGCTTCCACCGTGGAAGAACTTCTTGATGTCTCGATAGCCTTGGCGCATATGCCAATACCGAAGGGCAACAGGGTGTGTATCGTAACCAATGCGGGTGGTCCCGGAATAATGACGACCGATGCGGCAATTAAGTTTGGTCTGCAGCTTTCCAAACTGGATCCTGCGACGATTACGGAACTAAGAAAAAAACTCCCACCAACCTCCAATTTTAATAATCCCATAGATGTTATCGGCGATGCGCAGCATGACCGTTATGAATGGGCGTTGGAACATATAATGAAAGATAAAAATGTGGATTGTGTTATCGTTCTTTTGACCCCGCAGTCCGTGACCGATGTGGAAGAGATAGCAATGTCCGTGGTTAAATGCACCAAGGGAACCAAGATACCGGTGCTGACCTGCTTTATGGGCATAGTGGATGTTTCTAAAGGTATTGATATTTTAAAGGAAAACAATATACCCGTTTACAGATTCCCGGAAGAAGCGGCGATGACCCTGTCCGTTATGTACAAATACGGCGTAAATGTCTTCGCGCCCAGAACGGAGATCCTGCAGTATAAAGTGGACAAAGCGGCCGCGCTTAAAGTTATTGAGAAAGCGAAAAAAGACGGGAGAAAATATCTGCCGGAACTGGAATCTCTGGAGGTCTTTAATGCCTACGGTTTCCCGACCCTGAAATCCTACCTCTGCACTACCCCCGAGGAAGCAGCGAAACGGGCGAATGAGATGGGTTATCCGATAGTTATGAAGATTGTCTCTCCGGATATTATTCACAAAATAGACGTGAAAGGCGTTAAAGTCGGACTGGAATCGGAACTGGAAGTGAAAGGCGCTTATGCGGAGATGCTGGAGAATGTAAAGAAACTTAAACCCGAGGCGAATATCTGGGGCGTAAACATACAGCAGTGCGTAAAACGCGGCGAGGAAGTTATTGTCGGGGCCAAAAGGGATGATGCTTTTGGACCGCTGATCATGTTTGGACTGGGTGGTTCTTTTGTGGAAGTTATGAAGGATGTGAGCTTCTCTCTTGCTCCCGTGCGGCTTTCCATGGCGCAGAATATGATAAAGTCCGTTAAAACCTATAAAATACTGGAAGGCGTAAGGGGCAAACCTGCCTGCGATACGGATTCCATTGCGGATTGTATCTGCAGGCTTTCCCAGCTGATGGTGGAATGCGAGGATATCGCAGAAGTTGATATGAATCCCATAATTGTTCACGCAAAAGGTCAGGGCTGTAAGCTTGCCGACGCAAGAATAATACTTAAGTAAAGTTTTCTCTGCGGCAGGGGGAAATATAATCCTCCTGCCGTTTTTCAGAACTTGGTTTTTATTAAGGAATTTCTGAGGAGTCCCGGGAATGAAGAATTTCGGAGATTTTACCGCAGGTTATTATGATGTTAAAGATCAATTGCCGCATTTTCTAAGAACAAAAGCGGAAAGCCTGATCAATTCCGAAGAAAAAGAAAAAAAAGATATTAAAACAGTGAAGTCTTTTGAAAAAAGACGGAGCAAATTAAGGAAAATATTTATTGAGAGCATCGGCGGCTTGCCTGCGGAGAAAACGCCTCTAAAACCGCAAATAACCGGCAGAATAGAAAAAGCCAATTATTTTATTGAGAAAGTTATTTTCGAAAGCCAGCCAAAATTTTATGTAACCGCAAACCTGTATATACCCAAAAACCTTAAAGGAAAAGCACCTGCGGTCTTGTTTGTGTGCGGGCATTCCATTGAAGCTAAGGCCTACCCTGGTTATCAAAAAGTGGCTATTGATCTTGTAAACAACGGTTTTATTGTTTTATCAATTGATCCCCCGGGGCAGGGGGAAAGAATGCAATACTATAATAAAAAAAATAAAACTACGGATATAAAGTGGGGAACAACTGAACACAGTTATACCGGCTTTCAGTGTATTCTTAACGGTGCCGGTATTGCAAGATATTTCATCTGGGACGGGATGAGAGGTATTGATTATCTGTTTAGCCGTCCGGAAGTCGACGGAGAAAGGATCGGGGTAACAGGAAATTCCGGCGGGGGTCTGCAAACTGCCTATCTTACATTCCTGGATGACCGTATAAAATGTTCAGTACCCTGTTCCTATGTCACCTCACGGCTGGATTATATGAAAACGGGGCAGCCCCACGATGCAGAACAGAATGTCTTTGGCATAATAAAAACCGGAATTAATTATGATGATTTGATTACCGGGATAGCGCCCCAACCTGTCCAGTTGGGTGTCAACGCTTATGATTTCTTCTGTGTTGAAGGAGCGGTCAAGTCCCTGGAAAAAGCGAAAAATATCTACGGGCTATACCGGGCCAAAAACAATATCCGGATGGAAGTCGGGAGCACTACCCATCAATATTCAGACCAATTAAGGCAGGCCGCAGTCAATACTTTCAGGAAATATCTGAGGAATGAGAAATCGGATTTTGTAACCGACATTAATATGAAAACTGAAGAACCCGCAGTTCTAAACTGTATTCCGGCCGGACAGATACTGGAAAGTTATCCGGAAGCGGAAACGGTTTATACTTTGAATCGTAAATATACCGACAGTGTTTTTCCTTCAAGGGTGCCGGCGCAAAATAAGAAGGCGCTAGAGAAAAATATTAAAAAGATTAGGGCTAAACTTATCAAATTGCTGCCTTATCAAAATGCGGGAGAAAAGATCTACCCCCGGATAATTTCGAAAGACCTGCTTCCTGAATTGGATTGCGAGAAAGAAAATATATTTTTCTTTTCAGAACCTGATATTACGGTAACGGGGTTTTTGTTCAAGCCGTTAAAAGCAAAAGGCGCTTTAAAAAGTTATATTCTTGTTGCGGAAGAAGGCACCGCCGGTTTTAGGCAACAAAAGAAGTTGCTTAAGACACTTTTGAGAAAAGGTTTCGCCGTATTCTTATTTGATCCGCGGGGAGTGGGGGGAGTCTTAAACAGAAATGTCACCCAGCCTTATGGAAATTCCGCTATCTTTGATGCAGAGTATAAAATAAATTATGACGCAATGATGCTGGGCACTTCCATAACGGCCTTGCGAGTCTTTGATATAATCCGGGCTTACGACTACCTTGCAACAAGAGAAGACCTGGATAAGAAAAAGATCGGGTTGATAGGCAGCCGTGCGGCCGGAATCTGGGCTTTATTTGCGGGTGTCTTGGAGCCAAGGCTCAGTAAGGTTGTACTCTCGGAAACCCTGTATTCTTATAAAAACTTGATAGATACAAGATTGTTTTCGTATGATAACAAAATATTACTGCACGGGGTCCTTCGGAATTTTGACCTGGTTGATCTGGTGGCTTGTTATCACGGCAGGAAAATAAGTTTTCTGAAAATGCAAAATGCGAAGGGCTGTTCCGTAAACGCTAAATTACTTGAATCGGAATTTATGCCTGTTTTGAACACCTTTTATGGTGCCGGGAAATATAACAAAACAGTTAACTTCCGGGATGTTGAACTACCTGCTTTTAAAGATTTCTAAACAAATTTATAGGTGAACCGAAGGCAAAAGGTAAAAGACACTATGCTGAACACTGCGGGAAAATACATCAGAAAAGTAACTGGAATATTATTTGCAGTTATTATATTTGTTCTCACTTCTCCTGCGGAATGTCATGCCGTGGTACCTGTTCTTATTGGTCCCATTCAGGCGCTTTTTGTTATTCTGCCTCAAATTCTTCTTGCGTTGCTTGGCGTGATGATTTCCCTGCTAAAACCCTCCATGATGAAAAAACTTCTAAAATTAATCTGGAGACAAAAACTGGCTTTCCTGATAATTGTCGTATTTTTTGCCGGAACCATTTACCTTTTTAACAGTGTCTTTGCCGGGAAAAAAACAGTTTTGCCGCAGGAGGTCACCGCTGACAGCTGGACGATGTTTAGAGGCGGACCGGAAAGAAAGGGTACGACCGGGGACGGTGAAGAACCAGTCTTTGGCGGCGTTAACTGGGCTTTTAAAAATGAGGCAAAAACATTTTACTCAAGTCCTGCTGTGGTCGGCAACAGGGTTTATGTAAACTCTGCCGACAAAGGCTTTTTTAAGGATGCAGGCGCTATCTACTGCCTGGATGCCCAATACGGAGGGATTGTCTGGAAGAGCGTGCCTAAAGGTTTCCGCGCAACTTTTTCCTCTCCTGCGGTTTCCGGTAAATATCTTGTTACCGGGGAAGGTTTGCATTTTACAAAAGATGCCCGCGTTATTTGTCTGGATACCGAAGAAGGTAAATTACTCTGGGAGTTCAGAACGAAAAGTCATGTTGAATCGTCTCCCTGTATTTACAAAGGTAAGGTTTATGCCGGGGCAGGAGATGACGGCTACCGTTGTTTTGACCTGGCTACCGGAAAAGTATTGTGGCATCTTGAGGGCTCAAAGTATCCGGATGCGGAAGCGTCTCCGGTGGTAGAAAATGGTAAGGCCTATTTAGGGCTGGGGAATAAAGGCAACGCAGTTGTATGTGTTGACGCCGATACCGGCAAAGAAATATGGAGAAGTAAAACGCCTTTTCCTGTCTTTACACCACCCACACTTGCAAAAAATAAAGTATTTGTCGGAATGGGCATGGGGAATTTTATTCAGGATGATGAACAGGTGGTGGCACTGGAACTGCAGAAATTAAAAGAGGCAGGGAAAACGGCTGCAGAAATCAGTGAGGCGAAGAAGGAAATAAAAGCCGGAGGGGAAGTTTGGTGTCTTAACGCCGAGACGGGCAGTGTTGCTTGGCGTTTTAAGGTCAGCCGTTCCGTGCTGGGTTCTGTTGTTGCAGGCAAAGACCGTCTTTATTTTGCGTCCCGGGACGGTTATATTTATTGTGTTTCTTATGAAGGCCGGGAGCTGGGAAGGTGGAATGCGCATTCACCGATACTGTCTTCACCTGCGCTCACAGCTAATTATATTTATTTTATTACGGAGAACGGAAAACTTTATTGTCTGGGCAATCAGGATCTCAAACTTGTCTGGGAAGCAACTATCGGTTCCGGCGGGCCTTTTATCAGCTCCCCGGCTATTTCCAAGGGGCATGTTTATACGGGTTCCCAGCAGGATGGTCTGGTTTGTCTGGGCGTACCGGTTAAAGAAAAACAGGAACCGGTCTGGTCCACGGCTCTGGGCGGGGCTTTCAAGACCGGCTCTATTGATTTGAGTCCCATTCCTGATCAGGGAACTTTTGGCTGGCGTTATCAAGCGGGCGAAGATGAAGAGGCGGTGGAAGTTGTAACGGCGCCGGGCGCGGCTCTGGGCGAAAATATTTTCCTCCCGGTGGCGGAGGGTGTTAAAAAAGGTCTGGTCTGTTTGCTGCAAGCAGGAAAGCAGGCCGAAGTTCCGAAAGAAAAATGGAATTTTAAAACAAAGAACGGAATAACCGTGTCACCCGCCTGCTATAAAGAGAGCGTTTATTTTGTGGACGGCAAGAAAGGGGATGCGAACCGTTATTTGTACCGCGTGGATATTAAGACCGGCGCAGAAAAGTGGAAGTATAAAGTTGAGGCCGGCGTTTCCGGTAAATTCATTCTTAAAGAGGAATTTGTATATATTGAAGCTGAAGCGGGTGTTTTAAATTGCCTGGGTGCTGCGGGGCAGCTGCTCTGGCAGCAAAAAACCGGAAATTTAATAGAGTCGGCTGTTTATACGGAAAATATTTTAGTGGTCGGAGTGGAACAACCGTCAAAGCTTTTGGCGCTGGATTTAAAAACGGGTGTAAAACTCTGGGAAAGGGCTCTGGAGGCGCAGATAAAAACCGGCCCGGCTATTTTTAATAACTTAATCTATACCGGAACTGCAAAGGGTGTATTTTGCTGTAGTTTGCTTGACGGGGGAAAGAAGTGGAGTTCACAGGCAGGCGGCGTTGAGACCCTTTTTGCTTTCAGTAAGGACTACCTTGCGTATATCAACACGGCCAATTACCTCATAGTTCTTAATAGTGACGGCGGTGCGCTTATAGCCCGTCTGCCGAAGGCGGATAATACCACAGCTCCGCTCCTTTCCCGGGATGATATACTTTACCTTTCAAGCGGTGATATTATGTATTACAATATTTCCACAAAAACCAGTCGTAAATGGATGAAAACCGTCTGGCTGGGAAAGATTAGCTCCCCCTTGATTATGGTTGATTCCAATGTGTATTTTGCAACGGATAAAAGAGGATTTATTTGCGCGAAAAAAAAGAAAGGTAATTTATGAAAAAGTATATATATTATTTTGGCGAAGGCAAAACAGACGCTGATCCAAAAAGAAAAGATATTCTCGGCGGTAAAGGCGCCAGCCTGGCTGAAATGAGCAGGGAAGGTTTGCCGGTACCCCCGGGTTTTATTATTTCCGCGGAGTGCTGTAAATATTATTTTGAAAACAAAGAGCAGTGGCCGGCGGGGTTGGAAGCGGAACTGCGCGAAAATATGGAGAAGCTGGAGCAGGTTACTAAAAGAAAATATGGAAGCGGAAAACAGGTGCTTTTGGTCTCCGTCCGTTCAGGGGCTGCGGTTTCTATGCCGGGCATGATGGACACTATTTTAAACTGCGGGTTGACCCCGGAGCTGGCTTTAGATACGGGTGATACGCCGCAATTCTGGCGCGTTTATATCCAATTTATTATGAGGTTTGCCCGGATTGTTGCGGGGCTTAAGCCCGAAGATTTTGGCCCGGAAAAACCGCCTTCAAAAGAGACTGCTTTAAAATATCTGGAAATTTACCGGCAAAAAAGCGGCAAAACGTTCCCTGTTAAACCCTGGGAAACTTTAGTTGAATGCGTAAATACTGTTTTTAGGTCCTGGAACAGTGAGCGAGCAAACGCTTATAGAAAGAGAAATGATGTGCGCGGGCTGATAGGCACCGCCGTGACCGTACAGGCCATGTTTCCGTCAGAAGTTTCCGGCGTACTTTTTACCAGGGATCCCAATAGTTGCGGTTCTAACAATATGATAATCGAGTCCTCCTATGGTCTGGGTGAAGCGGTAGTTTCCGGGGATGTAACTCCGGACAAGTTTATCGTAGACCGTAATGATTTGGCCTCGTTCAAAGCTTTTCTCGGCAAGAAATCGGATGAAGTTTCAGCTTTTGGAAGCGAGGGGAAGCAGGACCTGGAGGCCTTGAGTCTTAACGGCTCCCAGTTGACAGAATTGTCGAAAATGGCCCTGCGCCTGGAAAAATATTTTGGGATGCCGATGGATATTGAGTGGGGACTATGTGACGGGACTTTCGGTCTGCTCCAGTGCCGCAGGATCAGAGGTTTGGAAATAATCGAGGATGTGGAAACCGGAAGAAAAGAAGAAATTGAACGGCTTAAAAAAATGGCCGGAGCTAAACAGCGTATCTGGGTGGCGCATAATTTAGGCGAGACCCTGCCGGTGCCTACACCGCTGACATGGGATATTATGAAAAGATTTATGAGCGGTTCCGGCGGGTTTGGTCTGCTCTACCGGGATTTAGGTTATAGACCTTCGGCTGAAGTAAGGAAAAACGGCTTTTTGGAGCTTATT
>Ga0265593_1000261_pt1 | contig 33092 bp, 49 predicted proteins | sample saktaG_8_FD_190136 | JGI IMG/M metagenome (GOLD analysis project Ga0265593, IMG submission 190136) | Saline water microbial communities from Sakinaw Lake, British Columbia, Canada - sak_2011_5_24_36m | ecosystem: Environmental > Aquatic > Non-marine Saline and Alkaline > Saline ... | reverse complement strand
GGTATGGGTAGCATAGGAGTAGTAGGTTCATTCCCTGGCGGTAATACGGAGCAAGGCGGTAACGGTGGTGATGGTATCGGGATAGATATAGCTGGCACTACGCATTATTTTGGCGGCGGTGGTGGCGGAGGTACTTGGGCAGTCACAACAGCAAACTCTACCGCTGGTTCTGGTGGCACAGGCGGTGGCGGTGCTGGTGGTGTAGGAACGACCGCTACGGGAACTCATGAAGGTACTAATGGAACATCAAATACAGGCGGTGGTGGTGGAGGTAGTGGAGATAATTCGAGTAGTTTGGCTGGTGGGAAAGGCGGTTCGGGGACAGCAATAATCTGGTATGTTACACCATAGGAGATTATAATGCGACAAATCAAACTACACAAAACACAACCATCATATTTATTTTTAAGTATATTATTTGCGATATATATAGTGGTATTGATGGCAATATTTGTATCTGTATCTCACGCACGGAGTTTTGCAGAGATTGACGGACTAATAAGCAGCCAGGATACGGTATGCGGCTGGTGGGAGTGGGACTCACCGGAAAATAGGCGCGTATTTATAGGTGACAGCATTTTCGCATTATGGAATTTGCCTTTTTCCGACGCTACGAACATAGCGAAGAGTGGCAGCAAAATAGAAAACCAGCAGGGTTATTTATACCCTTACCTTACCTGCACCCGCGTTACCTGGTCTGCAATGTGGGCTGTAATAACCTGGGCGTAGGTGATACGGTCGCTGAGGCCATAGCAAAATATTCCACCTGGCTGGACTTTGCCAAAACGCGTTTTGATATTATATACTGCACGTCGGTGCTACCGATAAACCATAACAAATTTCTGGCTGCGTTCGGAGCTCAAAAGCAGTATATAAATATGCCTTACAGCAAGGTTATAGAATTTAATGCGGCGCTCGTAACTTTGCTGGCTCAAAAAGAATGCACCTACATAAATACCATAGCGGAGTTTTTGGACTGCGAGGAAATGAACGCGAACCTGACTGACGACGGGATACACCCGAACGCAGCAGGCTATGCAGACATGGAGGCCGTAATTCGCGCTAATATTTTAGACTTAACTCAATAAATGAGACGCATGCGGAGGGATACTATCAATGACACCACCAGAGGAGACCTTAATGGAGCCGTGCAAGTTTGAGAAGGAAATTTCGGATAACGGGAAATGCGTGGTGCGCCTTGAGGAGCAGATTATCGCCCTGCAGGAAAATCTACGCGGAGCCTTTGCTAAGATAGCCGCCCATATTGACAGCGGCAAGGGCTGGCGCATGGCGATAGTCGGCTCCGTGTTAATGGTATTTCTTCAAATAATGATGGTATCTTACTACGCCGGAAAAATAGTCAAATCGGTGGAAGAGCTGGAACGTAAAATCAGGCTGGTGCAGACCGTGCCGGCTCAATCTACACTGCCAGGAGTGGATAAATGAAAAAACTTTTGGCCGTTCTGATTTTGGCAGCACTGGCCCAGCCGGCCCTGGCTATGTGGCCGTTTGATATTAAAATCAAGACTCAGCTCGCGGAGAAAATACAGCTCTGCGAAAAGCTGCAGACCGAGGTGAGCTTATTCAAGGCCAAAGAGTTAAACCTTAACAGCCAGATAGGCCTACTCAATGCGGAGAAAATGACCCTCAAGGCTCAGCTCCAGGCCCAGGGCGCTGCTGCCCTGGGATACCAGGCCAGCGTCAGTCAAATGACCCAGGAAATTACGGCCGCACGTGACGCTATAGTCGGAAGTAATAACACGAACGACAAAGAAATTTTCAAGTGGCAGCTGGAGCTGCAGAAATATCAAACCCAGGTCTGGCGCTGGCTCTTCGGCATCGTCTTCGGTCTCCTCATAGTGCAGAGTAGCCGTCTCTGGTGGATACAAAAGCGGACGCTCAAAAAACTGCTTGAGGAAAAGCAGTCTATTTTAGTGGGAGCCAGCAAGGCCATGACCGCGGAGCAGTTTGACGCTATGATGAAAGAGCGCCAGTCTCGTGACGAGGCGAAGGCTCAGCGGGCCCTGACTACTCAAGCCCTGCGCGCCGCCCAGGGCATTGCTCAAAATCTGTTTAAGAAAAGGGAGGCGTCAAATGCTCAAAAAAGCGCTTAGGTGGATACTGGGCCTGGCACTGACGGAAGGCGAGCCGCTGCTGGCGAAAGTCATTGACAGCGACAAAGCGGAGCTCCTACGTATTCTCCAGGAGTCGGACGGCAAAAACTTAGCTGCGTATATCTGCAGCAAAATAAGGGAGGCTCTCAATGCGTAAAATCTTTTTATCGGTAGTGGTTCTGGCCCTGGCGTGCGTGAGCGCGTTCGCGGGGAGTATCTCGCTGGACTTGAAGGTCGTCAAATTTGACCTCAAGGGAGACGTCAACGCCGTGGCCCTGGTGGACTTTTTGCACCAGTCCCAGGTTCTTAACGGAGCCGAAACGAGCGTCGGCAGCATTCCTATTTCTGGCGCCGTGAAACTTGACCTGGCAGTCGGAGCGGTCACGGGCCCGTTTCATAGCGGCATACCGTTCGGCAGCATAGGCTATAACTGGAAAGTGGAGACAAGCTCTTTCCTGGAGCGCCTGGGACTCACTGAGGTTCGCGCTGGCATAGGCGTCGGCTATGACTTCAATGCGGAAGACGCGGACTGGAAAAATAACGTCGTCGGCGGCCTGAAAATCAGCGCAGCGCTGCTCAATCTATAAAATGACCGGAGTGCAGCACCGAGAACCTCCGGCAGTATGCCCTCTCTGCGGCTCCAGCTTAAAGCTGCGGCAGTATGAGAACGGGCATGAACTGCAGTGCGACGGTTTTGGCTGCAGCTACATGTTTAACGTGCCATATGGCGGCTACGTGCCGCCGCAGCAGCCTCAAGAGACCGACAGGGAGCTGGAATAATGAAACTCAACGACCGAGCTCGTGCATTCATTAAAGGCCTCACCGTGAGCCGGCAGGCTGGTATAGCTGACCTGGCCATACTCGCGCATGCCTGGCTGGAGTCCGGCGGGTTCTCGCGCGTCATAGGGTCATATAACGCCTGGGGCGTCAAGGTTCCGAAGCGGACGCCGTGGTCCGGCAAAGTCTTCTACGTGCCCACGACTGAATACAGCAGGGCTATAGCAGGAGAGACCGCCGCGCAGGCTTTGCCGCGCATGGTGAAGCTCTGGGGCCAGCCTGACGTCAAGGTGCTGGGCCTGGTCAAAGGCATGTGGAAGCTGGGCCTCAAGCAGGGATTTATAGACTTTAATACCCAGGGCGAGGCCATTGCCTGGTATTGTGACTTTATACAGCGACTGTATCCCTTGAGCTTGGTCTCCAGGAACGAGCCCACGCTCTATTTCAATGGCCTTGTCGGCCGCGGGCCCGTAGACCGGCCGCAGCAGGGCCGGCCTTACCAGGTTATAGAGCAGATACCTGGCAAACTGATATACGCGACTGACCCTGACTATGTCAGCGAGCTCCTGGCCCTGAAAAACTCTTTAGAACGCGACGCCGACGTCAAGGCAGCACTGGCGGCCGTCGCATAGGGGGCAAAATGCCTCACACGCATAAACTGCATTTCCTTGTCGTAGTAGAAACGACGGTCAGCGACGACACGCACGCCATAGATATCATGGCTCGCATGGTGCTCGCGGACTCTATAACTCATATAAAACGTCACCCGTGCATTACCTCAGCAGAATATAAAAAGGCTTTCGCAAAATGCGAAGACTGCCTCCATAAATAAATAGTCCAGTCACGCGCCGGCCGGCATGGTAGCCCTCCCACTACTTTGCCGGCTTTTTCCATGCCTAAAGTATTTTTCTTTTTTTCTTGCTTTTTCTTTCTTTTTGTGCTATAGTATTATTGCAGGGTAGGATAAACCACCAGGGAGGCACGGCCATGAATGACAAAGCAGCAGCGAAGTTAATGACGGAAGAGAGGCTCAAAAAACGGTTCGGACTATAAAACTAAACGGAGGACACCATGAAAGGGTTTAAGAGTTTTGATAGTGCGCTAAAATGTAATGGTAAGCAGTATAAGGTGGGCGAAACTTATCAGCATAATGGTCTGGCAAAACTTTGCAAAGAGGGTTTCCATTTTTGCCAGCACCCTCTTGACGTATTAGAATATTATAATGCACGCTTTGCTGAAATTGAAGCGGAAAATGTTACAGAAGAAAAAGACAATGACAGCAAGCGCGTCTGTAATACTATACACATTAAAGCGGAGATAACGCTCAAGTCACTCATTGACGCAGCTATTAAATTCACTTTTGATAAGGCCGATTTGTCAAAAAAAGAGACTCAAGCCGTCGCCCCCAGCGGTGCGGCCAGTGCGACCGGAGCCAGCGGTGCGGCCAGTGCGACCGGATACAGCGGTGCGGCCAGTGCGACCGGAGACAGAGGTGCGGCCGAGGTTAGTGGCAAACACTCTATAGCGTGCGGTTTAGGCTTTGACTGTAAAACCCGCGGAGCAGTAGGCTGCTGGATTGTTTTAGCCGAGAGAGAATATAAAGACAATGACGGCTGGGTGATAATATGCGTCAAGAGTGCGAGGGTGGACGGAAAGAAAATCAAAGCGGATACATGGTATAAACTCGTAAATAAAGAGATTGTTTTAGAATAGGGAGACGAACGTGAGAAGACATCTACGAAAGAATGACCCAGTCAAAAGGATTTTAGACGCGCTCCTGGTCGTCGTGGTCATAGCTCTCTATTATGGCGTAGTGTTATGCTTTATGAGAGACCTTGACCAGGTGCCTGAGCCGGCGGTCGCCGCCGAGAGGAGCCTGCCATGAATAACGAACGCATAGACAGGGAGCTGACCCAAGAGCAAATAGACCGCATGGAGAAACTACTCAGCGACGGCCAGGCATATACTGAGGCCATGCGCTGGAAAGCTGCAAACGACATGGCCCGAAACGCATGCCACGTCAAATAATATTTCTTTCTCTTGTTTTTTTTCTTTTTTTATGTTATGCTGTATCAACGACTCAAGAAAAGTGAGGTGATAGTTATGACAAAGACCAAAGAGAAAAAAGCAAAGTGCCCTAGCTGCGGACTTTCCAGCGGGATTTACCACCGTAAGAAGGATAATACCATGCGCTGCTCGCACTGCGGCGAAGAGTGGCCGACCGAAGAGAAAAAGGAAAAGAAATAAGACGGAAAATACTTTTATCTGGGAGGATAAAATGGAGCAATTAGACAAAGAGACGAGCGAATTAGTAACCATGGGTATGGCGCAGCTTTCACTCTCGCGCTCACCCGACGACATTATCAAAGAGGCTAAGCGCGCCGCCGACGCGCTCAAGCGCATTCTGGACGGAAAAGACAAAAAGCTCTTTTTGAATAAGAGCAAACCCAAAGAGCAATACCTGGAGTTTGGCGACTGGCAGCTCCTGGGTAAATTCTACGGCCTCAGCGCGTCCGTGATACCTGGCAGCACTAAACCCATACAGGTGGGCAGCGCAGTAGGCTTTGAGTCAGCGGCCGAGGCCATACAAGTGGCCACCGGTAACCGCGTAAGCGCAGCTGACGCCATGTGCCTCAATGACGAAGAGAACTGGAAAGACCGGCCTCAGTATGAGACGAAAAAGGTGGACGGTGCCGACGTCAAAGAACAGGTCGGCAGCAAGTCCGTGCCCATGTTTCAGCTGCGCAGCATGGCCCAGACGCGCGCCTGCTCTAAGGCCCTGAGCAATGCACTGCGCTGGGTAATCGTTCTCTCCGGCAAAAAGGATATAAGCGGCACGCCGGCCGAGGAAATGGTCAGCACTGACGCGAGCGAGCTCTCGCCGCATAATTCTGACTGCAGGATTATAGCTGCGAAGTGGGAAAAAGAGTGCCCCGTCTGCAAAAAGAAAATAGCAGTGGGCGACAAAATACTCTATAACGGGAAAACCAAAGTCGCCTGCCATGAGGCTTGTGCGACGAAAGAAGACGCCGCGAAAGCAGCTGCAGGTTAAAAGCCCGCGGGCAAGCCCGAAGAGAAAAAGCCTGGAGATAAGCCGGCCGCCGATAAGCCTGGCGACGCTCAAGAATAGGGAGGATACGGTGGCAGAGTTAATTTACAGAGACGACGACCATAGTTACTGGCATAACGCTATACGCATACCAGGAGCCACTGAGCTGCTGAAATACTGGGGCTACATTGACGACACCTACTACACCGAAGAGGGCCGCGAGATAGGCACGGCCGTTCATGCCGGCACCAGCGCCTACGACAAAGGCGACGACAGCTACCAGCTCTTTGAAAGTCCGGCCATATTGAAACGCATTGAGGCCTATATGCTTTTCCGTCAGGAAAAACAGTTTACTCCTGAGCTCGTGGAGAGCATGCAGCACAATGATGTCTACAATATAGCCTGCAGGCTTGACCGCGTAGGCCCGTTCGCTCAAAGCAATCTCACGAACGTCGTGGAATTGAAATGCGGCGCGCCGGCGAAATGGCACTCTCTGCAAACGGCCATACAGTCGCTATGCCTGGGCCGTCCTGGATACATACGGCGCTATGCTGTCTATCTCCAGGCCAATGGTCTCTACAAAATCAAAGAGCATACAGACCTGAACGAAATTGCAATCGTGCGGGGCCTGGTAGTCACTTACTGGTATAATGTAAATGCCGGTATTAAATTAAAGGGTAATGACAGATGAACAAATCTATTAATTATCCGCATATGCGGCATAAAGGTCGTCAATGCTATGCTCATATTATTATTTGGCAAAATTATCATAGGCGTATAGTGCCAAAAGGATATGAAATACATCACAAAGACGGCAACAGACTTAATAATTCAATTACTAATCTTGAATTATTAAGTTTAGCGACCATAGGCGAACTCATGGAGTTGGAAAAAAACGAGAGGCAAATGGTCTCATAGGCCATGTATTAGCTGCGGGATATTCATGCCATTGAAAGGTGCTAATCCAAAAGTTAATGAATGCAGACAGTGCATGAATAAGAGACAGAGAAAGCTTTACAAAAATAAAACTCAAAGGAGAACAGGTCTATGGATAACCAAAAAACTGAAATTGTCATAGCCGGAGAAAAAGAGCTGCAGCAAGCTCAGCCGCTCCTGGACAGAGCCAAAGAGCTCGCGAAGGGGCTCAAGGACGACGCGGACTTTTCCGCTGCCGGTGAGCTTATCTCCGCGGCCAAGAAAATACGCAAAGGCCTCTACGAAATGCTGGACAAATTCGTCAAGCGCAGCTATAAGACCTATACCGATGACCGCGACGACCGCGACCGTTACGTCAAGCCTTTTGACGAGGCTATTCTCCTGCTCAATAAACCGCTCGCGGATTATAACAAGAAAAAAGAAGACGAGCGGAAAGCGGAAGAGAAGCGCCTGGCCGACGAGGCCAAGAAAAAGGCCGACGACGAGACCCTGGCCCTGGCTGAGGGTCTGCATAGCGCAGGCCAGACCCAGGCAGCTGAGGAGGTTCTCAGTCGGCCCGTATACGTGGCGCCGCCGGTCGTGCCTAAGAGCATACCGAAAGTGGCCGGCATGAGCTTTCAGGACTACTGGCACGCCGAGGTCGTAGACCTGCTCACGGTAGTCAAAGCGGTCGCAGCCGGAACCGTCCCGCTCTCTGCGCTCCAGGCTAATATGACTTTCCTGAATAGCAGAGCGACCAGCGACAAAAAGGATTTTAATATTCCTGGCGTGAAAGCGGTCTGCGAGAGCAAACCTACAAACAGATAAGCAAATAAATTCTAACGGAGGACTCAATGGCAGAACTTACAGCAGCGCAGCAAAAGCTCGTGGAGCTTGACAAGAAAAAAACGGAGCTGGACAAATTCTACGACGAATATGACGCCGCCGTTAAAGCGGTAGCAGATGAAAGCGGCCTGGGTTCTTTTTTCCAGGACGCTGACGGCACCGTCTATAAAACCGAAGTGCCTGCCGGCCGCTTCATTCATTACAAGCAGCTGGCAGTGGTTCGCACACGGAGAGAGGGAGAAAAAGCAGGGTCTCTCTCGCTCAAGGCAGCCCAGGAAGCTGGCTACTCAGTAAAATGAGGAGGTTCGCATGAACCAAAAAGAGGAAATCTTAAACGTGCTGCGTGACCGGCAATGGCACCACCATATAGCCATAAGCCAGATAGTCCGGCCAGGCAGCGTCGGCATGGCAATAGCGCAGCAAATCAGTAAGCTCAAAAAGAAGGACGGCCATGATATTGAAAGCCGTATAGTATCCGGCACGCGCATGTGCGAGTATAAACTCCTGCGCACGGCCGAAGAGGTCAAAAATAATGCACCAGCACCAGCAACGGTATAACACGGACGACGAAAATATCTGCCAGCACCTTGCCGTTTTAGAAGGTCGCGGGATACTTTACTGCAAACTGGCTTATGCTCTTGACCCGACGAGCGTGAGCGTGGCTCCGTGCATTGCAGACCCTCACTGCAGAATATATCAGCCCAAGGAACTTTGCCAGAATTATAAGGCCTATGACGCGGCTTAAATTCTTTTGCAAACCACTTGACAGATATTTTTTTTTGTAGTAGAGTAGAATAACATCAGTGAAAAGTAGAGGCTGGTCAGAGGTTATTAAACATGAAAAGGCACGGTATAGACTGTCTTTCTTTTTTGTCCCAAAATATTGCTGCACTCAAATATAATAGCCGCTGCACTGTCTATACCAGTGCATGCGGCTATGCTTTTTATAAGGGAAAATATGTCTAATGGTATGATAACAGGCAATAGGAATAAGCACGTGAACGCTCCGATTAAAATGCATTGTGAACACTGTGGAGCTATTTTCAAAAAGCATTTATGCCATATGAAGAAAAAGAATTATTGCTCAAGAGCGTGTTATCGGTTATCGCTCATTGGTATTAAACAGAGTGACCTAACAAGTCAAAAGCGCTCATTAAAATTAAGTGGTGCCTTATCTCCGACGTGGAAAGGTGGAAATAGCAGACAATATAAGCGCGGCTACAAAAGCGAGAAATACAAACGCTGGAGAATTGCTATTCTTGAGAGAGATAATTATACCTGCCAGGATTGTGGCCAGCATGGCGGTTATCTCACGGCTCACCATATAAAAAGTTTCGCGCATTTTCCAAATCTCCGTTATGAAATACCTAACGGTAAAACTCTTTGTGAGTTATGCTATAGTAAAACTGATAATTACAGAGGCAGAACTAAACAGAGAAAGGCAGGGTATCTATACGGCATGGATTGAGAGTCACACGGTTCTGCGGAACCACCGAAAAATACTACTCCTGAGCCGAGAGCTTCGGCTCAGCGTGGTGCAGACCATTGGCCACCTTCACCTGCTATGGCACGCGGCCCTGGAGCAGCAGGAAGACGGCGACCTTTCAAAATGGTCAAATGAGCTCATAGCTGAGCTGGCTTGCTTTACTGGAAATGCTGACCTCTTTGTTAAGTCTTTGCAGGCCCAGGACTGGCTGGGATACAGGGGCACAAATCAGGGCACAAACGGGGCATTAATTCAGGGCACGGAGAAGTTTTTGCATGACTGGTGGGACTATGCGGGCCGATATTTGCAGGGCAAATACGGGAAAACACCTATGAAATGGCAAACTATCAAGAAACTGCATACAAACCACCAGCAAACCACCAGCAGACTGGAGACTATACCTACCAACCTACCAGACCAACCTAACCAACAAACCAAGGGCGAGCCTGCCCCTGAGCCTGGACCAGACATAGAAATTATGTTTGAAGCGGCATGGAACCTATACCCGAACAAAGACGGGAAAAAAGAGGCTTTCAAGCAGTTCAAAGCGAGCGTAGCGACCGCAGCCGACTATGTGAGCCTACTCAAGGCCATGGGTAATTACTTAAACAGCGACAAGGCCAAGCGCGGTTTCATTAAGGACGGCAAAACCTTTTTCAATAACTGGCAGGACTGGATAAACCCTACACCGTCGCAAATGCAGAGCGGTAAGTCAGGCAAAGACGGAGACAATACTGCCGGAGCCGTCAGCACGGATAAATATGACGAGGCGGGTCTCAAGCCATGAAAACGAAATGCCCGTGCAAAGAATTTTGCGGAACGCCTCCGAAGCTGCCGGCTCTTTATGAGAGCATGACCTTTGAGGCCTACGTTCCTACGCCTGGCAATGCCATGGCCCTGGCGGCCGCTCAAAGGTTCCTGGATTGTAAGACCCAGGGCGTGTATATCTATGGCGAGCCTGGCACCGGTAAAACGCACCTGGGCGTGGCCATGCTGCATAAAATCATGGCGACCGAGTGCAGCTTAAAATATACATGGACGAATGCGGCGCGACTCATGAAAATTGAGCGTCAGGAATACGAGACCCGCGAGGAGTCAGAGGACAGAATGCTCAGGTCCTTAGCGAGAAAAAACTTTATTCTGCTTGACGACCTCAGCAGCGAATACGTGACGGGCCGGTCGTCTGAAATATTGTATCTCCTGCTCAATGACGCCCTGGAGAATGCGCGCCCGCGGCTTTTCATTACCGGTAACAACAGTCTGCAGTTTATCAGCAAGAATATCAGCGACCGCATAGCCAGCAGGCTCGCTGGTATCTGCGGGCCTGAGAACATAATCAAAATGGAAGGCCAGGACTGGCGCATTACAGGGGGCGCGAATGTGCGAAGAGTTTGACTACATGACGGCAATACCTGGACGCGGATATTTTGGGACGAGCAAAAAGGTTTTCAGCGGTATCACGGTAATATGCAAATGCGGAGCCGGGTAGAGCCTGAAATCGGCTACCATATTATGGAAGAAAGCAAAAAAGACATAATGCCGGAATTATTTAGATAGAGGGGGAATATGAAAAATAAATGCGCTAAACAGGAAGTAATAGCAATCATTAAGGGGAACTCTGGCCAGTTTTATATAGGCTCAAATTCATGTGATAGGCCCCAAGAAATATGCCCAAGAGCAGATATGCCAACAGGTAAAGGCTATGAATTATGCAAAAATATATGTGGACAGAATAATCATGCCGAGATAAATGCCTGCAAGCAAGCTCAAAACGACGCCAAAGGTGGCACTCTATACCTCATGGGACATACATACTGCTGCGATAATTGTAAAAAGATTATGAACGAATATGGAATTAACAAAATAGTAATCATTCCAGACGAGGTAAAGTGAACTTTCAATATCTGATAAAACCTTTTTCTGAAAATGTTTGTCAGCAAAGCACCGTGAACTATTTGCGGACTGTTTACCCGAGCGTATTATTTACGACGGGCCTGCTGGGAATAAAGCTGCCGGCCTGGGCCATGTGGCTGCTCGCGGCCCTGGGATACAAAAACGGGACGCCCGACGTAATGATATTTGAGCCCAGGCACGGTTTTCACGGTCTATTTATTGAAATGAAGCGCGGCCGCACTGAGTATATCGAAGCTGGCAAACGGGTCGTAATGTATCCAGGCAAACTATCCGAAGACCAGACGGAAGTGCTCGCCAGGCTCAACGCTCTGGGCTATGAGGCCCACGTCTGCTATGGTTTTGACCAGGCGAAAGCAGTCATAGACGCATATTTCAAGTGAGGAGCAGATAATGGATATAGCGCAGATAAGAGAACTAAAAACAGAAACGCGCAGAGAGATACAGCAGGCCGTTATGAGCTTTGAAGAGAAAACAGGCCTCTCTATATCAGCCATAGGCCTGGAAAAAATAGACGTGACCGCGCACGAGAAGCCAGAGCGTTCATACATGACCATAGTGCATATTGACATAAAAATATAGGGAGGTGAAAAACGTGGACGAGAAAAAGCCACCGGAGCAGGAAATTGAGTTTGTAATACCCTGGGAAGACATAAAGGCCGGTAAGCTCTCGCCGGAAGAGATAGAAAATATCCGCTGCGAGACTCTCAAGGAAATCCAGGCCCGCCGTAGGTTCAAAAGCCTGGTCATAGAGCGCATAAATATTTTTGCTAAGGCGATAACTAACCTGGAGCAGAAACGGCGCGACCTCATAACCTCCAGGCAGAAATGCCAGGTGGTTATTGACAACCTGATGGCCGACGCGGAAATTTACTACGCAAAATTTCCGCGTAGTAAATTCTGGGAGAATAAAAACACGTAAAACGAGGAGGTGAACGACATGGACAAAATAATCAATATTGACCTGACCGCAGTGCTCAAGGCGCAGAACTTCACGACGAAAGACCAGACCAGATACGCGCTCACGTATATTCTCATAGAGGGCGCACACTACATTGCCACCGACGGAATAAGACTCATGGCCTATATGCATAACCAGGTGGAAAAACTGCCCTGCAGACTGGTCATACGGTTTACCAAAGCGAATATCGTGGCGGTAAAGAAAATGAAACGCGACAAAATAATGCAATTCGCTGCGCCCTTCAATCTCGCGACGCAGGTGCTGGGAGTCGGTAAAAATCGCATAATCTGCGACTACGAAATTGAACCGAGTTACGCATTTACATACCCGAACTGGCGCCAGGCAATACCGAAGGCCTCAGAAATTCAGGCGCACCAGGTCATGCACGTCAACGTGAGCCTCCTGGCTGCTTTCGGTGAGCCCGTCTCAATATATGCGACCGCAGAGAACGGGCCCCTGGTCGTATATCCGCAGACGAGTCAGCAGTGGGTCGGCATGGTAATGCCTATGCGCGGAGATATACGCTCTGACCATGCAATATTAACAGAGCTGAAAGCCGAGACGGTGCCGGCAGGGAGTCCGAAGCGAAAAAGACCTCATACAAAGATATAAACGAACCGAGCACCGAAAAAAAGCAGTGGAGTCCGTCAAGTTATCATAGCCGCGCAAATGGTCGCTCGCAGGTTTCTATACGCTGCGTTTTTTGTAATATTCCTTTTTTGGCATATGTATGGTCTCTGGCCGGAGGTGGTAAGGTCTGTCCTTACTGCGGCGCATTATACGGAGGCTTTCGCATGTGCTGGAAAGCGAAAGAAAAAAACAAGGGAGAAGAGCATGCAAATCAAGAAAGGTGAAAAGCTCGTCGTAAAACACAAAACCCACGGGACATTTAAGTGCGTGGCGTCAGCAGATTTTGACACGGAAAAGGCAGCGTTTTATCCCGTGAAAGTATCCTGGTCAAATGGGCCCGTATACAGTCGCGCGCAGGATTATTACGAGGGCGAGAAAATACCCTGCGACCGCGCGAAAGTCATTGACATAAAAAAACTGGAGGCCAAGAGTGAAACTACCGTGGACAAAGGAACCAAAGGAAACACCGACGCCGGTGCCGGAGCCGGTCAGCCAGCCGCCGCTAAAATACCCAGAGCTAAGTCAGGCGCCAGTAGCTGAGAAAAAAACGGAGCCAGCAGTGAAGTCAAAGAGGCCGCCTTTTTCGCGGTTACTCACTCCGAAAAAGCAGGCGAAGGCAGCAGCGAACGGTCTCAAAATAAGATAATGCCGCGATACCGCTGCAGTAAACCAGGCTGCGACCGTCAAGGCAATAAGCCCGAAACGAATTACGCGAAGGCCCTGGCTTACTGCCTGCGGGTCGGCTGCAGGCACTTAGTAGTAAACGTCAGACATTATGGAAGGCCTAACGGAAAAAATGGTGAGGTGGTAACATGTGCCATACACTTGACGAGTCAAAATCATTCCAGGCGCCGGCATATTTCAGAAAAGGCAATCTCCCAGGAGATACCGCCTACTGGTTCAGCGGCGTAGTGATACCATGCCAGTGCGGGGCCAAAGCATTTTTCAGGGCCGAAGGAAAAAGCGAGCTCATAGAGGGACAGCTTGAAACTGAATACAAACAGAGGGAGGAGCCGCAGCGTGAAGCACTTGAAAGAGTCAAGCCAAAAATATAGAAATTCTCCAAAAGGCCGAGCGACGCGAGAGCTATGGAATACGCGAAACCTGCAGAAACTACATGCGACTGGTAGAAAATATCGCAAATCTGCAAAGGTAAATCTACTAAACGGCACTGGAAAAAAAGAATTATACAAAGGTGCGCAAATGGTGCCGCGACTGGGCAGCGTCTAAGAATGGGAGAAAAACCAGAGCACTATGGTATAAGAAAACACCCGCAGCTATGTTTGACCTATATCGAAGCTCTGCTCTCCGTCGCGGCATAGAGTTTTCGCTTACCAGGGAAAAATTCATAGAGGTGATAACGCAGGCGTGCTCTTACTGCGGCGGCGAACCTCCGACGGACACGAAACGAAACGGCATTGACCGCGTAGATAATGCCCAGGGCTACACTGAGGGCAACGTAGCGCCGTGCTGCTTTGCCTGCAATCAGATGAAAGGGATAAAGACCGTCAGGGAATTTCTTGAGCAGGTCTCAAAAATACATTTTTACAGGGAGAAAAAGCATGCCTCTTAAAGTCAGCGCTGGGAATATGTACGACTGGACAACCCACACGCATTCGCACCTGGGAGGTCAATGCCCGCACCGCTGCGTCTACTGTTATGTGCAGCGCAACCGCTTCGGCGTAGCTCCGCGTTATCAGGGGCCCGTCAGACTTTTAGACAATGAATTTACAGTGGACTATGGCGTCAACCGCACTATTTTCATAGAGCATATGAACGACATGCTGGCCAAAGAGGTACCCGAGTCCTGGGTCGTGCGCATTCTTGAGCACTGCGCTCAGTATCCTGAAAATAAATACGTCTTTCAGAGCAAGAACCCAGGGCGCGCGAGTCGTCTCAATTTACCGGCCGGCTCAATGTTTGGCACGACCATAGAGACTAACCGAGAAATCGCGGGAGTATCCCAGGCGCCGATACCCTGGGACAGGGCCGTGGACATAAAGCTGCTCAGGCGCCAGGGCCTGCGCACGTTCATAACCATAGAGCCGCTCCTGGACTTTGACGTGGAGACCTTCGCCGGCATGATTATAGAGGCCAGGCCGGAGTTTGTAAATATCGGAGCGGACAGCAAGGGCTGCGACCTGCCGGAGCCCAGCGCGGAGAAGGTCATGGCTCTGGTGGCCCAGCTCCAGGCTGCCGGCGTGAATATCCGAAAGAAAACGAACCTGGCCAGGATACTGGGAGGGGCCAGGTGAAAGTCCTGGTCATTGAAGAGGTCAGCGAGATAAGCAGCGAGGTCTACGAGCTCCTGAGACAGCGCCTGCGCAGCTCCAGCCCAGAGGTCTGGCATGAGGTCATAGTCTCCTGCGAGCCTGGGCCCGCCGATACCACGGGAATACCTCCAGGCCCTGAAAGACGGGAACTCTGCAGGGAACTCAGAGACCAGGCGCGGCGCTACCTCAAAGGAAATATCGAAGGACATTGAAGAGGCCCTCAAAGGCATTCAGGCGCCGCAGCTCAGCGACTTCGTAAAGCCAAAATAGCAGAGCTCTAAGCAGTGCCACGCGCCAGGGATTGCTATTAAAGTGGAAATATGCTATAGTTATGGCGAAATAAATCAGTGCATTTTAGAGGCTCTATAAAACTATGAATGCATAACCGAAACATTTTAATATTTACGTCTGAGAAACGCAGCGCCGGAAACGGGCCGCTGCTTTTTCTTTGTCTGGTCTCCATGGGCGAAGCGACAAAAAACTCAGTGGCCGCTGGCCCTGCGCATTCTGCCCTGGAGACTGGAAAAGATATTTGATTTTGAGGCATTACTGCGGGAGCGCCAGGGAAACGGGCGCAGTCAGTTTACTGGATTATTACAGGACGGGGTGAAAATGGCTGGCGCGGGAAGCAAAAAAACTCAATTCAAAAAAGGCGATAAGCGCATTAACCGCGCGGGTCAGCCACGTTTGTCTGAGGAAATCAAAGAGGCTCGCTCTCTTACGACGGAAACTTTCGTCAAGACGTTTAACGACTTGCTATACATGAGCATAAACGAGCTCAAGAAAATAGCGAAGAGCAAGACGGAGCCGTCACTGCGCGCATATATGGCCAGCTGTCTGGTCGTCGGAAAAAGACGCGGCGACTATTACGCCATGAATTTAATGCTGGATAGGATAATCGGCAAGGTGCGGGAACCGGCTGACCCAGACCAGGAGAACGTGCTCAAGGAATTGCTGGCGGCTATGGTATCGGCAGCGACAGTCGCAGCGAAAGCACCTAAACCGAAATGAAAATAAATGATTTATTCAGCCAAGCAGGCAGACGTATTCTTGAATGCAACCGGCCGCTACAATATCCTGGACGGAGCAGTGCGTTCAGGGAAAACGCATATATCGTATGACCTTATTCTCAAGCGGTGCCTCACTCTAAAGAATGGCCCGCGCTGGCTCATTGGAAAGACGGAAAGAACGCTCGCGAGAAACGTGCTTGACCCTATGCGGGAACGCTTCGGCCAGAGCATGGTCAGCGACATTTACGGCGCAGGTCTCGTAAAGATTTTCGGCCGTAAATTCTACATAGTAGGCGCGAATGACGCCAGGGCCATAAGTAAGATACGCGGCGCGGGCATGCAATACGCTTACGGTGACGAGGTCGCGACCTGGGACTATAGTTTTTTCAAAATGCTGCAGTCCCGCCTGGATAAGCCAGGTGCCATTTTTGACGGCACTTGTAACCCAGAGGGCCCTTATCACTGGCTCAAGCAGGAAATAATTGACAACAAGAAAATAAACGTCAAGCATTTCCATTTCATACTGGACGACGCAGCAGGGTTTCTTGACCCGCAATTTATTAAGGACTTGAAAAATGAATATTCTGGCGTATGGTATAAACGACTCATTGACGGCCTCTGGTGCCTTGCTGAGGGCGTTATTTATGATATGTGGGACGATAACACTCATGTCATTGACGCACCGGAGCAGATACCTCAATTTTCTGAGGAGGTCAAGAGTAATGGAAAAGTCGTGCCCGACTACTACGCCGCGAGCATTGACGCAGCTACTGCCAGCGTCTGCACTTTCGGACTCTACGGAGTCAAAGGTGAAATCACCTGGCAGCAGTCTGAATATTATTATAATGCTGTCAAAGCTGGCCGGCAGAAAACCGACGAGCAATATGCCAGGGACTTCGCCACTTTCGTCAATGGTTATCCGCTCAGAGCGGTTTACGTTGACCCTGCAGCAAGCAGTTTACGCGCTGCGCTCAAGGCTGCAGGTTTTACCATGGTGCGCAATGCAAATAATGACGTGCTGCCAGGCATTCAAACATGCAGCCGGCGCCTGGCTAACCATGAGCACTATGTCATGCGTGGCTGCACTGAGACTATCAGAGAAAAAGCCTGCTACGTCTGGGATAAAAAGCAGCAGGATAAGGGCGAAGACGTCCCGCTCAAGAAGGACGACCACTGCAGTGACCGCGACCGCTATTTTCAGCACAGTATTTTCGGCCGGTCTAAACTCGTGGCTTTAGGGAGCTTATAAATGTTTAACATGAATGAAATTTTAATGCGCCTGCAAATGACGGCCGCTCGTGTATCCAGTGAAATTATCAAAGACCTTATCCAGGACAATACAGGCTACCAGACCGGACTCATTAAAAAGTATAATGCTTATAAAGCCGTGGGCCTGCCGATAAGCAGCCGGAAAGAGGGCAAAGCTAACAAGGCAAACAACAAGCTCATAAATGACTACCGCGGCGAAATCGTAGACCAGCTCACCGGCTACCTCTTCGGAAATCCCGTGACGTATTCATTGAACCCAGAGGCCTATGATAATAAGACGGACAGCTCAGAATATAAAGCGCATGTCACAGAGCTCAAAGAATTTAAGCAGATAAATAAACTGGAAGAGCTTGACGGCGAGACTGGCAAATTTATGAGCGCATGCGGCCGCGCGGCGCGCCTTCTCTACATAGACACAAAAGGAAAAACGCGAGTCATGGCCGTGCCGCCCTGGGAGTGCATTTTCATTTATGACCAGAGCCTTGACCAGACTCAATACGCGCTGCGCTATTATAACGTATACGAAATGATAGACGGCAAACCCGTCACAAAAATTCGCGTGGAGTGGTATGACCGTCAAAATGTTTACTACTTTATAGGCACGCAGGAAAGCGGATACATGGCCGACGTCACTGAGGTGCTTATAAATAACGAGCTCAAAGCTGGCACCGAGCAGGCTCACCAGTTTAACATGGTGCCGCTCATAGACTTTCAAAATAACACTGAGCTGCTGGGCGACTTTGAAAAGACGGAGAGTCTTATTGACGGATATGACCGTCTGCTTTCCGACGCTCAAAACGAAATTGAAGACCTGCGCCAGGCCTATTTACTTTTTAAGGGCGTGACTCCTGACGACGCGGTTATTAAAAAAGCAAAAGAGTCCGGCGCTTTCGGCTGCGAGGCCGGCGACTCCATTGAGTATCTTACAAAACAGCTCAATGACACTTTCGTGGAGAACCAGAAAAAAAGCCTGCGCGAGAATATTTACAGGTTCAGCAAAACCGTAGACGTCAGTGCTGATACCTTCACCGGTTCCGGCGCGAGCGGAGAGGCCCGCAAATGGTTACTCCTGGCCCTGGAAAATCGCGGCAGCAAAATGGCTCTCAAATTCAAAAGCGGCGTGCTCAGTATGTTCAGCGTCGCCGAAACTATATGGCAGAAAAAAGGCATAGACCTGACCGCTGCTGATATTCAGATTGACATTGACAGGAACCTGCCAGTGGAGTTAAAGCTGGAGTCAGAAATTCAGACTGCGCTCAAGGGCGTAATCAGCGACCGCACCAGGCTCAAGCTCTTCTCACCGGTTCGTGACGTAGACGAAGAGCTCAAGCAAATGGCCGAAGAGAATGACGGCATGGTCAACCTGGATAATGTGCCGCCTGATAATAACGCGCCTGACCCTGAGAAGGAAAAGGCAATGCAGGCCGATATGGCTGCAATGAAGGCCGGCACTATGACCCAGGCTGAGTATGACGCAAAATGGAGCGCCGAGTGAGCCTTAAAAAGAATTTGAAAAAGACCGACGCTGTCATTCAGCGCCTTGCTGCGCAGAGTGACACTACGCTCATAAAAATGTATGCTCAGGCCCTGCGCGACGTGCGGGCCCAGCTTGCTGAGATATATGCGAAGTATGAGACCGCTGGCTCATTGACCTATGCTGACATGGCGAAATACGGGCGCCTGGACTCGCTCAATAAGGAAATAGGAGCTCAGCTCAAAGACTTGACCGGTAAGTCAGCCAAAGAGATAACGGGCCTGCAGGAAGAGGTCTACAGCCAGGCATATTATCGCTCTGCATTCGCTATAGAGGCCGAGGCGCAGCTCCGGCTCCGGTTCACGGTGCTTAATCCGAAGACCATTACTGCGAGCGTCCAAAACCCTATAAGCGGGCTGACGCTCAAGGGCCGGCTCAAAAAGAACCGTGCTGACATAATCATTAAAACCCGTGAGCAGATAACCCAGGGCCTCATTAAGGGCGAAGGTTATGCCGACGTAGCTCGCCGGCTCAAAGACGTTTACGAGAGCGACCTGGCCAAGACTCGCCGCATAGTCGCGACCGAGACGCACCGGAACCAGAACCAGGGAATACTTGACAGCTTTGAGCATGCTAACGAAATGGGCGTCAAGACCGTGAAGGTCTGGGAGGCCACGCTGGATAATAAGACGCGTGACAGTCACCAGGCCATGGACGGCCAAAAAGTAAACATTGACGAGCCTTTCGTTTTCGTAGAGGGAGACAATAAAGGCGACGAAGTGGAAGCGCCAGGCCTGAGCGGTATCGCTGAGGAAGACATAAACTGCCGCTGCGTCGTCCGCGAGGAAATAGTCGGATACGAGCCGGAAGTCCGCGGCGCTCGTAACGAGGGAAATATTCCTTACGCGACATATGAAGACTGGGCCGCAGCGAAGGGTATTGAATAAGGCTACACGTCGCAAAAATATATGCACTGGCGGGCTTGAACCGACAGGGCGAGGAGAAAAGAGCCATGAAACGTATTACCGACGCACTGAAAAAGTTGCTCGCAGACGCAAAAACAGCCGGCAAAGAGGTAACGGAGGCAGACTTGACGGCAGTGCTCGCACTGACGGCCGAGGACGTAGCGCCTTTCCTTGAGTCGGAAGAAGGCAAAAAAATTCTTTTGCCGCGTATTGACCAGGCCGTCACAAAAGGCATTGACTCATTCAAAAAAAACAACCTGGACAAACTTGTGGAGGAACGCTACAATGCTGCTCACCCGCCGGAAACACCAGAGCAGAAACGTATGCGCGAGCTGGAAGAAAACCTCAGCAAGGAAAAAAACGAGCGTCTGCGTTCTGAGTTAAAGAGTAAGCTCGTCACAGAGGCTACGAAAAAGGGGCTGCCAGTAGATTTACTTGACCACTTTATCGGAGCAGACGAGGAGACGTCACTCAAAAACTTAGGCAATTATGAGACGGTATTCACGACTAAGCTCAATGAGTCAGTTGAAAAGCGTCTGGCCGCGGGCGGGCGCGCGCCAAATAGTGGAACCGGCGGCACGCCGCCGAAGACGTTTACGCGTGACCAAATGAAAGACCCGAACTTTGTCAATGCTAACTGGGTAGACATACAGGCAGCAATGGCAGCGGGAACAATAACGGACTAAGTCCGAAAAAGGAAGGTAACGACCATGTCATTGAAAAATTTTATACCAGAAATCTGGGTCGCAAGAATACTCAACACGCTGCAGAAATCGCTCGTGCTGGGTTCAGTAGCAAACCGCAATTATGAGGGCGAAATCAAGGGCCCTGGCGACACCGTAAAAATCACCTCTATAGGTGACATAACCACGGCCGCCTATACACGTAGCTCAACAATCACACCGCAGGCCTTGAATGATATGCAGCTGAAAATGCTCATAGACCAGGCCCGCAGTTTTGCGTTCTACGTGGACGACCTTGACAAGGCGCAGGGAAATCCTGCCGTCATGGAAATGGCGATTTTGAAATCAGCCTATGCCCTCAAGGACATAGCTGACCAGTTTCTGGCAGGCCTTTATGGCCAGGCCGGAGTCGTCATTGACGACACTGACGTCGCCGCGAGCAACGTCATAGACTGGATACTTTCAATAGGCCAGGAAATGGACGAGGCGAACGTGCCGAGCGACGGCCGCTGGTTAGTTTTGCCGCCCGCTTTGAGCGTCAAGCTCGTTAAAGCGCGCGTCGTCACGGAAACGCAAAACAGCGCAATCCTTGACAATGGCAAAATAATCCGCGCCCTGGGCTTTGACATTTTCAAGAGCAATAACCTCAAAATCGTAAGCACCTACACCAAGGTGCTCGCGGGAACTGCCGACGGCCTTGCATATGCTGAGCAAATTGCCAGCGTAGAAGGCTACAGGCCAGAGGGAAAATTCGCGGACGCCGTCAAAGGTCTCCACGTCTATGGTGGCAAGGTAGTCCAGGCGTCATGCTTTGCCTGCGCTCCTGCAAAAGCCGTAGCAGAGGAATAAGCAGCTGCGCTCTTAGCGCTGCTTAGTAGTGCGTAACACGAGTCTCACAAAATCTAATAAGCGAGGTAAATTAAAATGACAAGATTAGCAAACGTACTCACCCCGATTGAACTTTCGCAGAATGACGGAATAGACGCGAAGGCCGCAACGGTTCTCACGTCTATAGCTGGACTCGTCGCGCTGGGCACGCAGTTTCTGCCTGGCAAAGATGATAAATTCATAATCCACGTCAAGAACACCGATGGCGCGGCGCTTGACGTCACAGTCCAGGCCGGTAATGGCCCGCTGGGCGCCCAGGGCGACCTGGTAGTTGAAGTCGCAGCCACAACCGGAGAACAGCTTATCGGCCCGCTTGAGTCCGCACGTTTCAAGCAGGACGACGGCTACGTCTACGTGGACTTTGAGACCGGCATGACCGGCCTCATAGGCGTTTATCAGCTGCCTGGATAACGCTGCATAATTTTACTTTGGTGCGGCCCCTTAACTGGGGCCACGCCAGAGGCCTCAAGATTTTCACAAAATAAAAATAGGAGGACTCTTTCAATGAAAAAATTATTTGTTATGCTGGCCATGGTCGCGCTTTGTTCCGTAGCGGCCTTCGCCGGTTACAACGGCGTAGACAATGGCTCATACAGAGGCAGCAAGAGCGTCCATTTCACCGTAGCACTCACGAGCTCTACTTCGGCGGCAATGTTTGCCACGACTACCTACTCCGGCACGTTCAGCACCATGGACAAAATGGAGTTTCAGGTCTGCGGCTCTTCGCCGATATTCGTGAGCTCTGCGACAGCCACCGCGACCGGAACACCGGCAGCGCCAGGCTCTACGTCCAGGTATATGACCGTGGGCGAGGTATACAGAATTGACGGCAGGAATACCTCCTCAATCTACGGAAAAGTGCAGGACGGGTCAAGCGGCACCGCATTTATAACAGGCACTGTCTGGGGCCATTAACCAGCAAGCCTTCGCCTGACCTGGGCTGGCCGCTTTCACGAGCTGCTGGCCCAGGCACCAGGTATAAAGAGGTAAGGACATGGACATTATAAAAGTAGGGCAGCTGGCCTGGCTGCGCAAGTGGTTTCCTGAAAGCATAGACGGAGAGAGCGTCACCATAAAGCTACGCCGTGACACCGACGGCTACTGGTGGAACTTCTCCACGCTCGCATTTCAGTCAGCTGAACCTACGCCTGCAGCCATGGCCTTCGACGCCGAAAGCGTCTGGAAAATCAGCTTTACGCCTGACCGTGAAAGCACTTACTCATACTGGATAGTATACGTGGACGTAAACGACTTCGGCCAAATGGACGCAGCCGGTGACCCTCACGTGGACGCGTTCGTCGGTGCCAATATCACGACGCTGGCGCGGACAAAACTATTCCTGGGTATAACTGACACACTCAAGGACTCGCTCATTACCATGCTGATAAGCCAGGTGGAGGCCGACTACTTAGCGATAAGAAACCGGACCTGGGACTCAGTTATTGAGGAGGAAAAAGTCGGCGTCGGCGACGGCACGACCAAAACTTTCAACCTTGATAATTTTCCTATAATCCTGGACAGAGTGGACGTCTATGTCAACGGTGACCTGGAAACTAACGTCACCATAGACTACGCGACGGGCCTCATTACGTTCACGGACGCGCCTGCTGCCTACGCACGGATAACTGCCGACTATGAAATCATGGGCACGTATTTTCCGGCGAGCAGCGAGCTCACTGCTATTCGTATGATAGGCTGGCAGCTGCAGAGCTCCGGCAGTCTGGGAGTTAAAAGTGAGAGCCTGGGAGACCATAGCATTTCATACGCAAACGACAGCGCACTGCGACGCGGGTATCCTGAGTCAGTAGTGGGCTGCATTAAGAGACACGCTTCATATTCGTGAGGACACTATGGGCATAGAACGCTACTACAGCACTGGCATAACTTTCAAGGTTCCGGCAATCACGCGCGTGCATGGCGAAAATGTAGAAACGCTGGGCGCCGCCATTGAATTGCCAGGGCGTATAAGACCTATGACGGGAAATGAAGTGCTGGCCGCGGAGAAGCTCAACACGATAAGCAGCCACGTTCTCTATTGTGCCCCGACGGTATTGCTCACGACAAAGTGCCACGTTTACTATGCCGCCGAGCATTACCTGGTCAAATATATTAAAAACCCTATGAGCATGAGCAAGCATTGGGAAGTGCTCCTGGAGTTAATAAAATGAGCGTTTTTTTTGTCAGTGGTTTTGAAAAGAAACGCAAAGAAGTCGCCGGAGCTACGGCCGCAGCGCTCAGAGCCGTAGGCGTCTTCGTAAAGGGCGAGTATGTAGTGCGCCTGGGAGCGCACGTTCGCACGGGATACCTCCGCGGGAGCGCTGACTTTAAAGTGCTTGACGACAAAGCCGTGAGAGTAGGCGCCAGCGCCGACTATGCTGCTTTCCTGGAGTTTGGCACGAGCCGCATGCGTGCCTGGCCATGTTTGAGGCCGGCTCTTGACGACAATGCCGATAAAATCCAGGCGCTTTTCAAAGAAGTAATCGGAGGCGTTTTGTGATAGAGACTGAGCTCATAGACTACCTCACTGCTGACGCTGATATAATTGCACTCGTCGGAGACCGCATTTATCCGCTTGTAGCTCCGAAGGATACGCCGCTGCCTTATCTGGTATGCACGAAAGTGAGCGGGCCCAGGAAATACACGCACCAGGGTAAGTCAGGTCTCCAGCGCCCACGCATGCAGGTCAGCGTATATGGCGAGCGGTATTTTACCAGCGGCAGCACTCCAGGCGTGAAGGATATGGCCGAGACAGTCATGGCGGTCATTGAGGCCTGGCCTAACGCTGAGGGCGTCAAAATAGCTCAAATTGAAGACGAGAAAGACTTAATAGACCCCGACACGAAACTGCCCTATATACCTATAGACTTTTTCGTGAATTACGGGAGTTAATCAAGGGAGGCAGTATCATGGTAACGAAAGCAGTGGCAGGTTTTACTACCCAGCTGAAATATGCTGCGGGCACAATCGTCGGAGAACTTAACAGCATAGGCGGCATAAAGCTGAAAGCTGAGGTCATTGACGTAACGAACCACCAGAGCCCCGACGGATACAAAGAGTTTCTCGCGAGCCTCAAAGACGCGGGCGAGTTTCCTATGGAAGGCAATTTCATTCAGGACGACGCCGGCCAGCTCGCGCTTATGGCCAGTTTCGGAACCGGAGCCAAGGAAAGTTTCGTCGTGACGTTTCCTGACGGGACGACCTGGGCATTTTCGGCCGTGGTCACTGGCATAGAAATCGGCAAAGCTGACACGAAAGACGCCATAGCGTTCTCAGCGACTCTGAAAATATCCGGCAAACCGGTATTGACGGGCGTGACCACGCTGAGCGTAGTCACTTTCACCGTGACAGCTGCGGCAGGTGGCGCGGCAGTTAGCGACGCTGTAATCGTATTCAACGGAGAAACAAAGACAACCGGCGCGACCGGCATAGTCTCGTTCTCTAATGTCGCGTATGGCGACAAGACCTACGGCATTACCAAGTCGGCAATGGTAGGCCAGGCGAAAGTTATCACCGTGAACGGTGCGACCGAAGCCGAAGCCGTCGCGCTCGTAGCTGCTTAATAATTTATAGGGCCCTGGCCGTGCCTGATTATGCTGGTGCGGTCAGGGTCGCCTCAAGACCTGGGAGGACACAATGGAAAACAAGCTCGCAAAAAAAGTCACTATCAACCTTGACCGCTCGCGGAACATGCTGCTCAATATGAATAGCATGATTGAATTTGAAAACGCGACGGGCCAGGACTTCATGGAATTTACCAAGCGCATACAGCGCCGCAGCCTGGCGTATATGTGCAAAGCTGCGCCGGAAAATGCTGCTAAGGCTGAGGCCTCTGCTAAAATTCACGAAGGTGACCAAGCCCTCCAGGATAAATACCTCAAGCTGGCGAAATCATACAGAGAAATGCCGGAGCCGGTCGCTGCTGACCTGGCGCTGCCTGACCTCTCTATGAAAGAAATGCGCGCCATGCTCTGGTGCCTTCTTATCCACGAGGACGAGAGCCTGACCCTCAAGCAAGTCGGTTCCATGATACGAGCTGATAACATGGAAGACGTTTTTAAAGCCATGATATTAGCGCAGCAGGTGAACGCGCCTGAGTCCGACGAGAAACCGACAGAGAACGGAGCCGCCTGCCCTTTAGAGGGAGCGCCCCAGCAGTAACCGTCCTGGAGTTGTGGGCGCTGGCGGTCGTAGACTTAGGACTGAGTGAGTCGCAATTCCTGGCGCTGACGTTAAAGCAGCTGGACGCACTCTGTAAACGCAAACGCATTTTAGACCGGACACACGAAAGACCTCTCGCTCAGCTGGCAGCCATGTATTATAATGCGCACCGGCCAGCGGGAACGGCAGCAAAAGGGCTTGAGGAGTTTATGCTTACAAAAATGAGTGCTCATAAAAAAGTGGTGCAGACCGCGGCAGAAATGCAGCACGTCGCTCGTCTCATTACGGCAGCATTCAACGGAGATATAAAATAGTGCTTATTTACAGAATAGCTAACCGCATTAACGGTAAAATATATATAGGGCAGACTGTCCGCTCACTTAATAGGCGCATAGGCCAGCATTTACAAAATGCGAGTAGTGGACGGAAACACCCTAAACAAAAAACAGCTTCAAGTGGGGTGCAATTTGAGTAGCATTGGTGAATTGTGGATAACACTTGAATGTAAGTCCGCGACGTTCATGCGGGACATGGAGCTGGCCGAGAAACGCTTTGAAAAGACCCGCGAAGCTGCGGAAAAAATAGGCGATACCGTCAGGAACGTCGGCGTGGTTATGGGCGCTCTGGGCGGCACTATCGTGGCAGCTATGACGGCGAGCGTAGTCAGCCTGGCGAAGACTGCAGACGCGTTTGACGAAATGAGCGCGCGCACGGGCGTGAGCGTCAGAGCTCTCCAGGAACTTACCTACGTGAGCAAACTCTCAGGAGGTAGCGCTGAGAGCATGGAAACCGCTTTCAAGAAAATGGCCATGAGCGTGACCGCAGCTGGCGAAGGCACTCAGGCCGCAAAAGATAACCTCAAAAATCTGAATCTCACTTTTAAGGACTTAGCAGGCCTCTCTCCTGAGCAGCAATTCAATAAACTTTCAAGCGCCATAGCAGCGATACAAGACCCGACCGCGCGAGCTGCGGCCGCAGTAAACATTTTCGGCCGGAGCGGAACGAGTTTGCTGCCTATGCTTGCCGAAGGTAGCGCGGGTATAGCGCGCATGCGTTCCGAGGCTGACACGTTCGGCGTAGTCCTGGAAGGTAAGACCGCGAAAGCTGCGGCCATGCTGGGAGACGACCTTGAGCGCTTGAGTATGGGCGTCAAAGGTCTCTGGGACAGAATGGCGCTGGCACTAATGCCTACCGCAATAGAATTTGTGGCGCAGGCGAAAAATATCATAGCTCAGGTGCAGGGCTGGATAAAAGAGAACCAGGCCCTATTTGATACCATTGTCAAGGGCACTCTGGTCGTAGCGGCCATTGTAGCCGGTTTTGGCACGCTCCTGGTGGCCGTAGGCGCGATAATAACGGCCCTTCCGGCCCTTGCAGCGGCCTTCGTGGTCATTACGGGCCCCGTTGGCATTATCATAGGCAGTATAGCGGCCCTGGTGGCCTCTGGATACCTCCTCATACATAACTGGGACGCTGTCAAATATAACACTCTCCAGGCCTGGAATATTATCAAGTCCGCTGTCCTGACCGCGATATTGACCATGCTGCAGGGCATGACCTCATACCTGTCCTGGGTTCCTATGTTCGGAAATCAGCTCAAGCAGGCCACGACCAGCGTGCAGAACGCGCTGCTGGACTCTACAAAGCAATATGAAACGACCAAGGCAAACTATGAGGCCCAGTCTGCAGCTAAGGCCCTGGCAAAGCTCAGAGCTGACGGAGCTAAGAGCGTAGCCGAAGACAAGAAGACCGCGGGCGCGCGCAAGCTCTCGCATGAGGAAATGATACAGAGCCTGTCAGCCTCCTGGGCTCAGTTTACCCAGGACTATAAACTCAAGACCATGGACTGGTATGCTCAGCTGCAGACCCTGGGAAATAACTTTCAGAGCTCGCTCAGCACCGGTTTTAATACTATGTTCACGAACATAGGCGACGGCTGGCAGGCCCTGGGTAAGGGCCTCATGGCTTTCGGAGACGCAATCAAGACTGCGATTATCCAGCAGCTGGCCGACATGGCCGCCGCCTGGGTCATGCAGCACGTTATAATGGCCGCCGCTACAAAGATATGGCGCACGCAAGAAGTCAGCGCGAACGCGGCCGTGGCAGCTTCAAAAGCTGCTGCGACCACTGCCTGGAGTCTCTGGGGAGCCATAGCCATAGGCGCGCTCATAGGCGCTGCGGTCGTGGGCCTGGCCGGAGGCTTTGAAACTGGCGGTATCGTAGGCGGTAACAGCTACACCGGCGACCACGTCCTGGCTGCCGTGAACTCTGATGAAATGATTTTAAGCAGGGGCCAGCAGGCTCAGCTCTTCGCTATGGCGAACGGCCAGGGCCAGGGTAACGGCGGCAGCAATTCCTACTCAGTAGGCGATATTGTTATCAACGGGCCCGTAGACGGTCAGAACATAGGCCGCGTAGCCCGCGAGCTCCGCGACGCTGCGAAAGCTGGCATGATAGACGCAGTCAACCTGGCCAAGACATTAACGCGCGTCGGAAATAGCCGCGCCAGTGAGGCGATATAAATGGGTAATCCTTTTTTCCTTAGCAAAAATTACGTAAGCGCCCTGGACACTATAAACGTGAGCAGCAGAGACGCTACAAAAATATGCCTATACGACCAGAAAGCGGCGCTCCAGTGGACGAGCTACGGCGAGACGACCGAAACTGGTTATGATACATATATTGAGGTAGTCTTTTACGAGGGCCTGGTCGCAGCCACGCGCGTATTTGATACTCTGGTGCTGCAGAATATTAACGTCAAAAAATTCAAATTTCAATACTGGGACGGCGCTGCCTACCAGGATATTACCGGCGGCGAAGTTACGACAAACGCCGCGGCGACCGTGCGCATTAAGCTGGCTGCGACCGTGACCACGACGAAAATTAAACTGCTCATGCAGAGCACTATCGTGGCAGGCCAGGAAAAAAAGATTGGTGAGCTCTGGGTCATGCTGCAGACCTTTGAACTTACCGAGGGACGGCATAGCCATAGCCGCAGTGACTACAAAGAGGGCGGCGCTTACTACCTGGCCAGCGGTAAAATGGAAACTTTCACCGTGTTTAAGAAGTATGCGGCCAAAATAGATTTTGAATTATTAACCCTGGTCAGTATCGTGCTTTTCAAGGCGCTCTATGACCTGGACTCTAATTTCACTATATACCTGAATTACGGCACTGACGCAGACGGTATTTATAACGTCTGCTGGACGAATACATTTACCTACGACGAGGACACGCTGCGCGGATATTTCAAGCTCAGCATGGAGATAAAAGAGCAATGAAAACAGTGACCGCGGAATTTCTTGCAGCTCAGGCTCAAAATAATATTCAGTATTACTACGAAATTAACCTTTTTCGTCGCTACTGGGATACTGGCACCAGTGCCTACGTCTGGGAGACTGCGCCCACCGACATAAAACCATACATGGCTGCGAAATCAAACATAGCCTGGCAGCTGGATACTGAGGGCCTGAACGTCTGGCGCGTCAGTAATGTTCAGCTGGAAATAAAGAATGACGGCGGCGAGTGGGACGAACTCCAGGGCCTTTTCGCTGACCCTTACGTGCGCTATATGTCACGCATTGAAATCAAAATAGGTTACGTCCTGGAAGACGACACGCATGAGTCCGTCTACTCGTTTACCGGTTTAATCGTAGACGACATTGCAAGCAATTCTAAAAACCAGACCATAGTTATATCGCTTTCAGGGAAAGAAAAACTCTTGACCCTGACGAGTGCCGAAGACGTATGCAACGTCGTGGCCGGCGAGACCCTGGGAACCGGAGCGCTCAATAAAAAATACTTCACGCAGAAACCTTTGACGCTGAGCGTGGACGCAGTCTACGTCAATGGCTCCCTTGTTTCTTCGTCTACTTACGACGTAGGAGAAATATATAATACTTTCCATGGCGCCAGTATCACGTTTCACACCGCGCCGACGCTGGGAGCAGTTATCACCTGCGACTATACCTACGGCAATAATCAAAAAGTATTGATTGAGCAAATTGGCACCAGCGAACTCAATGCAGATTTTGAGACGGCTAATTTCGGCGTAGGTTTCATTGACAAAGTCTACGTAGACGGAAGCGAGTTGCTGCCCGAAATTGATTATATCGTCTCAAATCTTAACAGCGTAGGAATGCCCGCCAGAATTACGCTGCCGTATGGAGCCGGAGCCGGCCAGGTCATAACCTGCGACTATCGCCACTGGTATAAGGACGTGGCCATGGAAACGCTTATTGGCTACCTCTTAGACGCCGCTGGCTTTCCTGCCGGTGACCGCAGTATTGGCACTATAAACCTGGACGCGTTCAAATCTTATAAGATATGGGATAACCGCACTGAATTTGAAAGCATGGACACGCTAAGCAGGAACGTAGACACGACCAGCCTGCTGGGGAGCGTGAAGGTCAAGCCGGAAAATTTCGTCAGTGATATAGCCACAAACTTAAATGGCACCGTCTCAGGCGCTTATCCAAGCCAGGCCCTGCATATAATAACGCCACCTGCATATGCTCATACTTACGACGCCGCAGCAGTGCCGGACAGCTCCTCTCCGGCCTGGTCAGTAGACAGCTGGACTAATGCGACGCTCCCCTCCGCACGTCATACGCGCGAAATAAACCCCGCGGGCGTTCTGCATTTAAAAGTTTTATGGGCTTTGACTGCAGGAAACTCTGGCGTGATATATAGCTGCGCTACTGACAACGCATGCAAGACTGTAAAATTCTCTGTAAAAATGGGCGCATACTCTGGGGCCAGTGCTTATATATTAGTGGGAGGCGTGACGTTTTACCGGTCCGGCAGCCAGTGGGTCGCAGTTTTGCCAGGTGGTTCGGCGGTAAACGTAGGCGAGGCCGGCGGAGGCTGGGCGAATTATCATACTTTTGAGGTATTTGTGAACCCAGCAGAGGGATATTCTGCCCTATACATGGACGGCAGCCTTTTATCCACTGCTGGAGGTTCTGCTTGTATTGCTTATATTATCGTCACAAATGGCACTGATAACGGCTCTGCATATGTAGAGTTTTGGCTGGACTATTTCTACTGGGACGCGCTGGAGCTTAACAAAGCGATAGTCACGTCGGCAGTATTAGACCTGGGCGGCGTGACCAATAATTTCGGAACCATAGTGAGAACCTGGACGCCAGCGAACGGTGACGACACCTGCGTTATGCAAACGCAGACAAGCACTCACGCAGATTTTTCCACGGGTAACGACTCCTGGTGCACTGTAGTATTCTCTGGGAACGTAGGAACTATTGACGCGAGCACGACGGCAAACAGATACCTGCGCTGGATTATAACTATGCGCAAAGTAGTATTGACCGGAGACCCGACGCTCACCGCCGTCTGGCTGCCGGCGCACCTCTACGATAAATTTGACTGCGGCATTAATCTTAACGAATATGACAAGCTCGTGGCCTCATTTCAAAATAATAATGGACTCGTAAAACGCTTCACTCAGACGTCAGTGGATAATACCACCTGGGGCAGTGAGTCCGAGGTGACCACTGACCTGGTGCCGTCCACGCAGCAGCGTTATATAGCTTTCAGAACGGTGCTTTATGTCACGGCCATAGGGAGCTCGCCCGTTCTGTATTCAGAGGTATTCTCTTACACGCTCGCGTCGCTCAACGTGGCTCTGGCAGATTTTTCCGGCATGATGATACAGGACGCCATTGAAGCGTTTGCGCAGTTTATAGATTATGAAATCGGCGTGGGTTCTGACGGTAAATACTTTTTTCGTGCAAAAAATACCAGTCTCATAGTGGACATGGAGCTCTCAGATAAAACGAATATAATCAGCATTGATAACGACGTGGCCGGCTGGTATAGGATAAAAAACAAAATCAAGGCGGTTATGGGGAAATTCACGTCAATAATAACACCAGCCACCGAGGGAGACACGGAACCGACCAGCTCTACAAAATATGGAGCGCGCGAGCTTACCATTGAAAACTCAGGCATAAGCATTAACGTCGGAGATAATCTTGACCTGGCTACGATACTGGCCCGCATGTATTATAATCTCTATAAAAACCCAAAACGCGAGCTGCGCCTGCTCTGTAAAATGCTGCCGCAGCTTGAGCTCTCTGATACCGTGCAGGTAAATTATAACGTGCCAGCCTGGTATTGGCGCCTGGGTGACCCGACTAAATTTTTAGGCAGGCCTGGCACAATATTTTTCAGTAAATCAATAGTGCCGCCCGTCTTTACATATAATTTAATAACCAACGTCGTGGGCCTGGAGCTGGATATTAACACGTTCAGGCTCTACGTGTCGGTAAGGGAGATTTAATATGGCTAATGAGGTGCTGATACCGAAAACATTTATCAACAATGACCCAGAGCATGGCATTGTCGGCGATATTGCAGACGCCACGGACTTCAATGCCAATTTTCAGAAATGCCTGGACATGAACTACGTGAGCCCGACGGCGCCGCCGACGCCTTACGTGGGCCAGTTTTGGACGAAGACCGACGAGCCCGACACTTCGCCTTTGAAAGTGCGGATGCGAATTGGAAGCAAGTGGATGGCTATACAATTGATGGAGGTGGAATCGTGAAACGTTTACTGGTAGGAATTTTACTCGGAGCTTTTTGCGCTGGCTCAGCTTTTGCAGACCCTGCGAAATATGAAATAAAGGTTTCAACTCTCGCCAGCAAACCTGGCTACTCGGTCAACGGGCAGGTTGATTTCAAATTGGGTCCGAGCACTTCGATAACGGTCATTCACTTGTCGAGTGCTGCTGCGGACTTTGGAGGCTTGCAGCTGAGCGGACTTGCACCTGGAACAACCAGCGCGCCTTACGTGATTTGTGTTGCCAGCGCAAACTACGCTGCCAATGCAGGCGGTCTTACTAATCCAGCGACTTGCCAATGGCTAATTCCTTCTCCGTATTCGCTTGGTTCTTCGACAATTCCAGCGATTGTCTTTACTTCACAGCTTGTATTACCGCCCGACACACTCGGCAATCTATGGCAGGTTAATATAAGTACCGCTGGTGTGCTATACACGAGCTTATATCAAGCGGTTGTGCCATTTTCCGCAGAAGGTGGTAGTATAACCTATGCAGGCGGTTATACTATACACACATTCACGACCAGCGGTAATTTTATTGTTCACGGTAATAATAAGGTTCATGCTTGCGTTGTTGGTGGCGGTGGCGGAGGCGGTGGTGGAGCTTGTGCAGGTGCTGGCGGTGGCGGAGGCGGTGGCGTATTATATGAAGCGGCATATGATGTTACAACATTGACCTATGCAATCACCATTGGAGATGGTGGTGCTGGGTTCTATTCTGGAGGGTATAGCAACACGGTTAATGCAGGTACTTATTCGCAATTTTCCGCACTAAACGCACTCGGTGGCGGTGGTGGTTCATCGGGTTCAGCAGGTGGGGGCAATGGTGCGTGTGGTGGCGGTGGTAATGGCGGATATGCTTCTAACGGCGGAACAGGGTCGCAAGGATACAATGGGGCAAAAGGTGGCGAACACTACGGACCGGAAATGTATGTTGGCTCTGGTGGTGGTGGTATGGGTAGCATAGGAGTAGCAGGTTCATTCCCTGGCGGTAATACGGAGCAAGGCGGTAACGGTGGTGATGGTATCGGGATAGATATAGCTGGCACTACGCATTATTTTGGCGGCGGTGGTGGCGGAGGTACTTGGGCAGTCACAAC
>Ga0265593_1000260_pt1 | contig 33304 bp, 31 predicted proteins | sample saktaG_8_FD_190136 | JGI IMG/M metagenome (GOLD analysis project Ga0265593, IMG submission 190136) | Saline water microbial communities from Sakinaw Lake, British Columbia, Canada - sak_2011_5_24_36m | ecosystem: Environmental > Aquatic > Non-marine Saline and Alkaline > Saline ... | reverse complement strand
AATGGCTTGCTCGCGTTCATCACGTCAAACAAATGGATGCGTGCAGGTTATGGCAAATCGTTACGCAACTTTTTAGCGACCAAAACCCAACCGCTAAAACTGATTGATTTTGGTGGTTATCAGGTTTTTGACGCAGCAACAGTGGATTCAAACATTTTAATCACGCAACATTCGTGCGTAGGGGCGAAAGATTTTTCGCCCCTACATTTCAACGCCTGCACCATTCAAAACGATTTCACGATTCAAACACCGCTCGCGGATTATTTCGCCGCACATTCGCAAATCATGCCGCAAATGTCCGAAGACGTTTGGGTGATTTCGTCTGGTATCGAACAACAAATAAAAGCCAAAATTGAAGCGATTGGCACGCCGTTAAAAGATTGGGATGTGAATATCAATTCTGGTATTAAAACAGGTTTGAGTGAAGCGTTCATTATCGACACCAAAACAAAAGAACATTTATGCAACGAAGATTCAAAATCAGCAGAAATTATTAAACCGATTTTGCGCGGGCGTGATATTAAGCGTTATGCGGCTGATTGGGCGGGTTTGTGGTTAATCAATTCGCACAATAATCCACCTGTGAACATTGATAATTACCCCGCGATTAAAAAACATTTAGATGGTTATTTGTCTCAACTTGAAAAACGTGGCGATAAAGGTTTAACGCCTTACAATTTAAGACAATGCGCGTATTTAAAAGAATTTGAAAAAGAAAAAGTTGTTTGGGCTGATTTATCAAGAAGCGGGAATTGTTTTACATTTGATGACAAAAATTTATATCTTCAAAATACTGCCTACATTATGACTGGCGTATCGTTGAAATATCTCATCGCTGTTTTGAATACAAAACTCATTCTTCATTATTTTGACGAAATAAATCAAAAACTAGATAACACTGGTTGGCGTTGGATAAATCAATACGTTGAAATTTTACCCATTCCAAAAATCCCCGAAACCGAGCAACAACCGTTTATCAACTTAGTGGACAAAATCCTTGCCGATAAAAAAGCAGGCAACGACACCAGCGCGTTGGAACGTGAGATTGATGTGTTGGTTTATGGGCTTTATGGGTTGACGGAAGATGAAATTAGAATAATTGAGGGTGGGAAATGAAGGTTATCCGGAACATTAGAGCAAATCCCCCAGCCTTGCAGGCTGCCCCCTTCAAAAAGGGGGCGAAAGATTAAAAAGCGTGTGTTTTTGCTTTACCCTCTTTTCCCCCTTTTTGAAGGGGGAGCGGCGATAGCCGCAGGGGGATTTGCTTTTAAGTTTTCGATAGAAGAGATTTTAATTGTGAAGGGTTGAAAATGATTGCGTTAAGACAGCTAAAACGTGTACCAAAAAATCATAAAATTGTGATTGAAGTGCCTGCGAGTATTCATGAAAATCAAATGATGGAAGTGATTTTGTTATTCAAAGAAACGCCGAAAAATTCGAGAGCTGACAAACAAGCGAGCCAGCACGATGGGCTTTTCTTGAGTGATCTACAGATGATTAGTGATGATTTTGCTGATGTTGATGGTGAGAAATGGTGATGCGTTGGAGTATTTATTTGGTGAATCTTGACCCAACGATTGGCTCGGAACAAGGCAAAACGCACCCTGTTTTGGTAATTAGCGATAATGACGTTAACGCCATTTTACCGGTGATAAACATTTTACTGCTTACGTCGCTAAAACATGGTCGCAGAATTTACCCGAATGAAGTGTTGTTGAAAAAAGAAAAATCAGGATTGGATAAAGATTCGCTGGTGCTTTGTTACCAAATCCGAACTGTTGATAAAAAACGGCTGATTAAAAAATTGGGCGAAGTGAAAAACGATGACACGCAAACTGAAATCATTGATGCGCTGAGTTTTCAGTTGGGATTGTGATTGATATGTTGTTCTATTGGCTTTATGGGTTGAGTGACGAGGAGATTTTTTGTGGAAGGGAAATAAAATGCCAACGATTAGTAAATTTTACGGAATTATTATCCGAATGTTTTTTGAGGAACACGCGCCGCCGCATTTTCACGCGCAATACGGTGAATATAAAGCGTCGATTAACATTCAAACGCTTGATGTGGCTGATGGGAAATTACCGCGTCGGGCATTGAATTTGGTTTTGGATTGGGCGGAATTGCACCAAGAAGAATTATTGAATGATTGGGACAAATGCCGTTTGCATCATGAACCAACTAAAATTAAACCGTTACCCTAAAAGGAAGTTTTCATGTATTACGATGTAATTGAAGCTCGCGTAATTGGTGAATTATCTTTTGCGGTGCGTTTTGCTGATGGTTTAAGTGGGAATGTTCGATTTTTGCCGTCCTATCTTTACGGTGTGTTTGAAAAATTAAAAAATCCTGATTTTTTCAATCAAATTCAAGTCGCAGATGGTTTTGTATCGTGGGGCGATGACGAAGTTGACCTTGCGCCAGACAGTATGTATCGGGCAATTTCACAATCGGGCGAGTGGCTTTTATCGCGAGATTGATGTGTTGGTTTATGGGTTAAGTGTGAAAGAAATAAAAATTATCAATAACACCTTAAAAAATAGGAACTTTCTGTGTTAAAAAAACCACCTAGTTGTGTTGCCGCCGTCGATTTAGGCTCAAACAGTTTTCACATGATTGTGTGTAGTTTGACTGACGGTAAATTAAAAACGATTGATCGATTAAAAGAAATGGTACGTTTGGCTTCGGGTTTAGATAGTAAAAACTATCTTGATGAAATCACTCAAGAACGTGCGTTGGCTTGTTTGGAACGTTTCGGACAACGAATTCGGCATTTTTCGCCTGAAAGTGTGCGTATTGTTGGCACCAGTACCTTGCGTACCGCGAAAAATTCCGCGCAGTTTTTAGAAAAAGCCGAGCGAGCGTTAAATCATCCAATTCACATTATTTCGGGAATTGAAGAAGCGCGATTGATTTATCAAGGCGTAGCGAACAGTTTGAGCAGTCCGGCGAAGTTGCGTTTAGTGATGGATATTGGCGGCGGCAGCACCGAATATATCATTGGTTCCGGTGACAATCCGCTCGACAAAGAAAGTTTGCCGATGGGGTGCGTGACGGTGAGCAATTTGTTTTTTAAAAATGGCAAACTGTCGAAAGCGGCATTTAACGAAGCGGTTTTATTTGCCCAACGGCGATTAGAACCGTTTCAACAAGAATTTCACCGTAAAAACTGGGACGAAGCGATTGGCGCGTCTGGCAGTTTACGCGCCATTGATAAAGTTTTGAATGCCAAAAATTGGAGCAACAACGGCATTACCCTCGACGGTTTAGAACAATTGGTACAGCATATTTTCACTTGTACACACATTAACGAATTGAATTTGCCCGACCTCGATGTGGAGCGGTTGCCGGTGTTTATCGGCGGCGTGGCGATTGTTTATGCGACGTTTCAAAGCCTGAATATCTGCCAAATGACGGTGTCGGATGGCGCGTTACGCGAAGGGCTGATTCACGATTTGTTGGGGCGAATTTACGATCATGATATTCGGGCGGCAACGGTTCGCAGCGTTGCCGAAAGTTATCATGTCGATAATCAACACGCGCTACGGATTAAACACACGTTGGATTATTTGCTGGCAAAATTACCGCCCGATTATCTTCAAATTGAGCTGGAACAAGCGCAGCAGTTTTTGTATTGGGCAGCAGAGTTGCACGAACTTGGGCGCGATATTGCCCACAATCAATATCATAAACACAGCGCGTATGTCATTGAACACGGCGATTTCGCGGGTTTTTCACGACAAGATCAAATGTTATTGGCGACCATTGTGCGAGCGCATCGCCGTAAATTTCCGTTAAAGATATTCGCCGATTTACCCGCACCGTGGAATCTCGAAGCTCCCAAATTAGCGTTGTTGCTACGCCTCGCCGTGTTATTGCATCGTAATCGTCAAGATTATGAATTGCCGCCCTTTCAATTTTTATGCACAAAATCCAAAATAACCTTACGTTTTCCAGAAGGTTGGTTAAATGCGTCGCCCCTGACGCACGCCGATTTAAAGCATGAAGTGGAGCATTTAATCACCGACGGATTAAAACTCGAATTTGCATAATGATACGCCGAGTTAATCTTATTTTTGTTGGGCGAATTGTCGCGGGATTTTTCGTGCTGCTATTTTTATTGTGTGCTTTTGTGTTGATAAGCGGTTTACGCTCTGAGAATAATCAACCACTACAAACCAAACTCACCTCCGAAAATATCACGCAAGCACGAAAAATTTTGTACGAAGGTACCAAAATAAAACCCGACGAAATTGCGGCGATTACGTTTACGGAGGCGGATTTAAATCTCGCCGGGAATTATTTGCTGAATCGCTATCGACAAAGTGTGATTCACATTGAATTGATTAACCATAAACTGCGTTGCAGCGCGACTTTCACCTTGCCGCCTAATCGGTTCGCCCATTATTTTACGGTGAGTTTTCGCTTAGGTAGCGTAATAGATGAACCGTTGCCACGCATTACGAAGTTTAAAGTGGGGCGATTAGTATTACCGGCAAAATTAGCGAATTGGGCGATTCACGCGCTGATTCGCTATTCGTTTTTGAATGATTATTTTATTCTGGCGACGAAACCGATTCGGCACGTTGCCATCGATGACAAAACGCTCACGATTTTTTACGATGCCATTCACCAAAGCACGCAAATTAACACCGAAAGTCGCCAACTTTATCGGCAAAAAATCGCCGAAGTTCTCGCACAACGCGATTCAAAATGGCGATTATCGCTCGCCGAATTATTAAAAGCGGTGTTTGAATTAGCCTATCAACGTGCGACATTAGAGACGGCGATTCAAGAAAATCGTAGTGCCATTTTAGCCATTAACGATTACGTCAACGCAGAAGACGCGCCACACATTCCTGCCTTTTTGTATAAACGGTCGGATTTAGCGCAGCATTTCATTGGCACTGCAGCATTGGCTGCTTCCATCAATAGTCAGGTCGCGAATGCGTTGGGCGAAGTCAAAGAATTGAGCGACACCCGAGCGGGGGGAAGTGGGTTTAGTTTTGTTGATTTGACCGCCGACAAAGCAGGAAGTCGTTTTGGTGAATTAGCGGTTTCGTCACCTGAAAATGCCCGACGTATTCAAAAATTAACCTCTGAAATTACCGATTACCGCGACCTTATGCCGGATCCGCGTGGTTTACCCGAACACATGAACGAAGCTGAATTTAAACGTCTTTTTGAATCTACCCAAAGTGCGGCGTATTTAACGCTTGCCGCGCAAATTGATACGCGCATTGCGTTAATGTCCCTTTATAAGCAATGAAACGGCAAATTTACCACCACAAACATTATTCGTGATGGTGACTGTCTTCAGGCGACACCGTCACGGCTTCCACCGCTACGCCATATTTGTAAACCATCAAGCCGCCTAAATCCGCACCGAAAATAATTACGCCTAATAAAATAACCGTTAGTGCGTTGTAAATTCCCCAGCCGTCAACGGGTCGGCGCAATCGCCACGCAGTTAATGCCATTGATAACGCCAAAATCGAAAGCCCTAATTGTTCGTGGCGTTCCATTATGTCGTGAACATTGTGACCGTGCGGCACGGTGGCAGCGGCGATAAATCCCGCCCAAACGGTGAAACCCGCAAACACAGTTCCGATATAAAGCAAACCGCTCGCAAAACTGCGCCATTCCGTTTTTTTCGCCGCTGTGCCAATTAAATCCACGGCAACAAATAAACTCAAAAATGCAATCGGGAAATGTACCAACAATGGGTGAATGTTCGCGAGGCTCGTAATGCCTTCTAAAAAATTCGAGCCATTCGACGCGCCACCGTTTGATGTTAAGCCTTCAAAAAATGCCAAAAAACTCGTCAGCATTTCTAAAATTTCGTTGTGACCGTCGGCGTTGCCGTGAATGTAAAACGATAAATGATTCATTTTTTAAAATTCCTATTCACTACAGCACAAAATCAGCAGCAACCAAATCCGTTACGCCGCTGAGTTTGATTGAAAGTTCAGGTTTGTTATCGGCATTGGTGTTGCCATAAAGAATGTGACTAACTGCATCAAAACGTAATTGCCCCGTTGCATCAGTTTTACTGAAAGCGGCACTACCAATAAACGTAAAGGCTTGGTTGTCCGCTAATGTCGAATTTGCATCAATCGCAGAAAGGTCGATTTTATCGCCTTCGCTTTGCTTGAAATCAGTAATAGTGTCGCGCGTTTTTACATCAATACCAGTTTCATTTACGTTAGCAAATTTGAAAGTATCCGAACCCAAACCACCCGTTAATGTATCAAGACCTAAACCACCGATTAACGTGTCGTTGCCAATATCGCCAATCAATTTATCATTTGTTACCGCCCCTGTTAGCAACTGATTGGCAGTAGAAAAACCTATTACACCCGCTAATAATTTATCTTTGACGGTACTGCTGTCGCCACCAAAACCTAAACGCGCATTTCCACCCCATGTCACCACTGAACCATCTGCTCGTAATGCTGAAAACGCATAATCGGTTGAAAAAATCTGAATGACATCAATATCGCCATTGAGTTTCGCCGCTAACGTTTTATCTGTCGTGCTATCGCCGCCTGTTGCCGCACTTCCCCACGTCACGACCGAACCATCTGCTCGCAAAGCGGCAAAACTGTTGTAGGTTGAGAAAATTTCTATCACTTTATGTTCAGGATTTGCATTGCCATCAAAACTCGTTTGAGCATCGTTGATAACAATTTTACCTGCAATAACGGAGCTGCTTGTCGTCGCGCCACCCGCCAACTGATTTCCCCACGTCACAACCGAACCATCATTTTTTAATTCAGCAAAAGCGGTTCCTGTGGAGTAAATTGTTGGAAGTGGGGTATCTTTAGGTTGCGGGTCGATTAAACTGGCTGGCGGCGCAGGCGTGTTGTCATTGAAACTGGTCGTATTTCCCCAAGTTACTACTGAACCATCTGCTCGCACTGCTGCAAATGCTACATCGTTAGAATAAATGAATTTGACATCTCTATTCTCTCCCGTTTCATCTTTCCCATCTAATTCGCCAACTAACGTTGTAGAAATTGTTCCGCCATAAGCCGCATTTCCCCACGTTACAACCGAGCCATCGACTCGCAACGCGGCAAAAGCGGTGTTGGTCGAAAAAATCTGTATAACATCTTTGGTGTTGTCTGTGCCATCGAGTGATTTTGCCAAAATAGCATCTGCTGTGTTGCCGCCAGAGTTTAAATCGCCCCACGTTACGACAGAGCCATCTTTTCGCAGAGCGGCAAAGGCTGTGTTAGTCGAGAAAATGTTTGTGACATCTTTATTTTCCACAGCTTCATCTTTCCCATCTACTTCGTTGACTAACGTTGTAGGAATTGTTCCGCCATAAGCTGCATTTCCCCACGTCACCACTGAACCATCGTTTTTTAATTCAGCAAACGCAGTTCCTGTGGAGTAAATTGTTGGAAGTGGGGTATCTTTGGATTGTGGTGGGTCGATAAAACTGGCTGGCTGAAGCGCGTTATTGAAATTGGTCGTATTTCCCCACGTCACCACCGAACCATCCGCTCGCACTGCTGCAAAAGCCTTAGCGTTGGAGTAAATTTGCGTGACATCAATATCGCCATTGAGTTTCGCAGCTAAAGTCTTCTCTGTCGTGCTATCACCACCGTAATTTGCACTTCCCCACGTCACAACGGAACCATCTTTTTTTAATGCCGCAAACGCGCCCCAATCCGTTGAATAAATTTGCTGAACTCCAGTAACATCAACATCATCGATTTTTTTGGTATCAATTGGCACATATTTACTCGAAGCATTATATTGATTGCCCCACGACACCACTGTGCCACCTGTTTTAATGGCAGCAAAAGCAAAACTGTTTTTGTATTTATTCGTTGTAGTGTTCATGTTTTTGTTCCAATAAATGTTGAAAAATGTAGATGGTTGCTAAATTAAAAACTCAATCATAACGCCGTGCATCAGCGGGTAATTTGTTAAAAATGGGATTTTTCGCAATGCCGTAATGTTCTGGATAATAAACGCCCGCTAAATGCAGACCGTCTGACGGCGCAGTTACGCCGCCGTGTGTTCGATTTTTCACGTCTAACAATTCGCGTGTCCATGAAACAGGTTGTTTGTCTGAACCAATCGCAATCAAAACGCCTGCGATATTCCGAACCATGTGATGCAAAAACGCATTTGCCGATAATTCAATAATGACCAACTCACCTTCGCGGTGAACATCAATGAAATACATCGTTCGGAGCGGGCTTTTTGACTGACAACCTTGCGCCCGATACGACGAAAAATCATGATGACCAAGCAAACTTTGTGCGGCGTGGTGCATTTTTTCAGCATCTAATGGCACTGGACACCATGTCGTTTGTCGATTTAACGCAGAAGGTGTAGCACGATTCAAAATAACGTAACGGTAAAAACGGGCAATCGCTCGATAACGCGCATGAAAATCACCCACTGCTTCTTGCGCCCAAGTTACCCGCACATCGTCGGGCAAATAAGTATTTGTGCCTCGATGCCACGCTTCTAAACTCCGTACCGAAGTCGTGTCGAAATGCACCACTTGTTCGGTCGCATGAACGCCCGTATCGGTTCGTCCCGCGCACTGCACGGTAATTGGATGTTGCGCGATTTTACTCAACGCCTGTTGCAGTTCGTGCTGAATGTTGCGATGTTTGACTTGCCATTGCCAACCAAAAAAACGGCTGCCGTCGTATTCAATACCTAAAACAATGCGGGTCATTTTTGTTGTAATAATAGTGTTCTGACAGGATTAAACGATTTGCGGTGAATGTCTAAAATACCGAATTGTTCGATTTCTTGGCAATGTAATTTTGTGCCGTAACCTTTGTGTTTTGAAAATTGATAGTGCGGATAGATTTTGGCGCATTCGTCCATCGATTCATCGCGAGCGACTTTGGCTAAAATCGAAGCGGCACTGATTTCTTGAACGGTTTTGTCGCCTTGAATAATGGCGCGAGCGGGAAGTGTGAGTTTGGGAAGTTGATTTCCGTCAATTAAGACTTCGGAAGGTTGAATATGCAAACCTGCGATGGCGCGTTGCATCGCTAAAAATGTGGCTTGCAGAATGTTGATGTCGTCGATTTCGTCAACGCTTGCTTGCGCGATTGACCAACTTAGCGCGTATTTTTTGATTTGTTCGGATAAAAATTCACGTTTTTTCGCACTTAACACTTTGGAATCGGCTAAACCGAGAATAGGAAAATTAGGATTTAAAATCACCGCTGCGGCAAACACATTCCCAGCTAAACAACCGCGTCCCGCTTCGTCTACGCCTGCAATTAAAATCATAATTAACGCAAAATGCCGCGCGTGACGTTGCGTAAAAAATTCACCATATCGGATAATTCTTTACTCTCGCCGACCAACTCTTCCATTTTTTCAATCGCATCTTCGAGGCGCAAATTCATTTTATAAATCATTTTGTAGGCTTTACGAATGAGGCGAATATCTTCAGCCGAAATTCCATTGCGTTCCATACCGACGGAGTTAATGCCGTGCGGACGAGTCGGACGACCACCTACCATCACAAATGGCGGCACATCCTGCGTAATCGCGCTGCCCATCGCGGAAAAACTGTATTGACCAATTTGCGCGAATTGATGCACCAGCGTAAATCCACCCAAAATCGCGTGACTATTTAAACATACATGACCGGCGAGCGACGCACCATTTGCCATAATCACATGGTTGCCAATCACGCAATCATGCGCGACATGGGTGTAAGCCATAAATAAATTATCGCTACCGATTTTCGTCAGACTATTATCTTGGTGCGTGCCACGGTGCATTGAGGTATATTCACGAATCACATTGCGGTCGCCAATTTCTAAACAGGTAATTTCGTTTGCGTATTTTTTATCTTGCGGGTCTTCACCAATCGAACAAAATTGATAAATGTGATTATCTTTGCCGATGGATGTGTGACCATTGATGACGACGTGTGGCGCGATAATGGAACCCGAACCGATTTTAACGTCCGCACCCACAATTGAAAACGCGCCGACACTCACATTTTCAGCAAGTTCGGCGCGTGGGTCGATAATGGCGGTAGGATGAATCAAAACTTACTCAACCACTGCCGCACAACGAATTTCGGCACTCGCGACAAATTCGCCATCCACTTCAGCGCGACATTCAAATGCCCAAACGTTGCGTTTGCTTTTGACAAAACGCGCTTCCAACATCAACTGATCACCTGGCACAACGGGACGTTTAAATTTCGCTTTATCGATGCCTGTTAAATAATAAATCATTCCTTTCAACTCTGCGCCTGCTGTTTCAGACGCTAACAAACCAGTCGTTTGCGCCATCGCTTCTAAAATCAACACACCAGGCATGACTGGTTTTTGCGGAAAATGTCCTTGAAAAAATGGCTCGTTATAAGTGACATTTTTCACCCCTAATAACCTAACGCCAGGCTCGCATTCCACTACTTTATCTACTAATAAAAATGGATAACGGTGCGGAAGAAAGGCTTGAATTTGGAGAATATCTAACGTTATAGACATGGTTTTAACTTCACTTTTTTAGGTTATAAGGGGGGGGGGGGTTATCGGGCGGATTTGAAACGGAAATTACTCAGGCATCGAAGTTAATTTTTGTTGAACTTGCGCGGTGACATCGATTTGTTCGCTAGCATAAATTACGCCGTCCGTTAATAACAAATCAAAGCCTTGATCTTTCGCAATGCCACGAATGGCTTCCACAATGCGGCGTTGCAATTTGCCTAATTCTTCGTTGCGACGGACGTTAAAATCTTCGCTGAATTCTTGTTGGGTGCGTTTGAAATCGCGTTTTTTGTTCAAAATATCTTTTTCTAAATTACCACGCGCGGCTTCACCCAATACCGCAGCATCTTTGCCTAAACGCTCTTCCATGTTTTGAATGTCTTTTTGTTGTGACACAAGTTGTTTGTCGCGCGGTGAGAATTCTTGTTCTAAACGTTTTTTGGCTTTTTCAGCTTGGGGAGCTTTTTCAAGTACCGCTGGAATGTTCACAAAACCCACTTTTAAATCGGCATAACTGATATTTGCCGCAAAAATTAAGCCTAAAAATAACGCGATTTTGGTTTTCATAAAAATGGAATTCTCCGAGAGTTTCGTTGGAAATAAAAAAATAATGGTTAAATTATAAGTGATAAGCGCGACAAACTAAAAATTGTTTTAGAAGTTTTGCCCAAAGTTAAATTGGAACATTTGTTTTTGGTCGCCTGTTGTTGTCGTGCCATCTATACCGCGAACAATAGGCGAAGCATTTAGTGGCTGTGCGACACTGACGGACAATGCACCGAATGGCGACATCCATTCACCCGATAAACCCGCTGAATAGCGCATATTCATATTAAAGCCGTTACTCAAAGAACCCGCATCAAAGAATGTGCCTAAACGCACGGATTTTGTATCAGGCATAAACGGCACAGGGAAAAATAACTCTGCACTCCCAACAACTTTCGTTGAGCCGCCTAATGGATAATTTTGATAAGGGCAAGTGCCTGCGGCATAAGGATTTGTCGTCCCATCTTGCTGTGCTACTGGTGCTTGACAACTATTTGTGTGGGTATCGCGCACGCCCAACGTATTATTTTTGAACCCCCGCACAGAACCCGTTCCGCCCGCAAAATAGTTTTCAAAGAACGGTAAATTCCCCGTTTTGCCATAACCTTCTCCGTAACCCGCTTCACCGACAACACGGAATGTAAAATCTTTCGCAACTGGGAAATACATTTGGTGTTTGTAGCTCAATTTGTAGTATTCCAAATTACTGCCTGGAACCGTTGCAAGAGCTGAAAGACGTTGTTGTCCGCCTTTATTCGGAAAAATAGCCCGATTTAATGTGTCGTGCGTCCAACCAATTGCCGGTGCAAAGGTAAAAAATGAATCGCCATTTTTATCCATAAAATCAGCAATTTCATTGGACGTGTAAGCGGTTGATTTTAAAGTGGTGTATTTCGTATCGAAATCAAAACGAATTTGATCGAATTCATTCAACGGCAACCCGAAGTTAATCCCCGCATTCATTACGTTGGTTGTGTAACTGGCGATGTTAATCGCTGACGCATCACGTTTGGTGTAGCCCAAGTTATAGCCCTGACTCACACCGTCGGTGGTGAAATACGGATTGTGAAAACCAAATTGATAACTGGTCAAATAGTTACTGTTGTTAAAGGCTAAATTCACTTGCTTGCCTGAACCAAACACGTTGTTTTGTGCAATGTTCGCGTTCAACACAATTCCTTGAACCTGCGAATAACCCACACCAGCCATCAAATTACCTGACGGTTTTTCGGTCACGCTGTAATTCACATCGATTTCATCAGCCGTTCCTGCAACTGGGGGCGTTTCAACGGCGACATCTTCAAAATAACCAAGTCGTTCCAAACGGGTTTTTGAACGTTCAATTTTTGAACTCGATGCCCACGTTGATTCCATTTGGCGCATTTCACGGCGTAACACTTCATCACGGGTTTTGGTGTTGCCTTTGATGTTGATGCGGCGCACAGAAACCCGTTTTGCCGGATCAACAAAGAATGTCATATCAACCGTTTTGGTTGCTTCATGGATTTCGGGAATCATGTTGACGTTGGCAAACGCATAACCGTCGTCGCCCAAACGGTCAGAAATTGCTTTGGACGTTTCGGTCGCGCTTTTGCGTGAAAACACTTCGCCTGGCCCGACTTTCATCAGTTTGATTAAGTCATCAGCAGGAACCACTAAATTGCCCGCGAGTTTCACTTTATCGAGTTTATAAACGTCGCCTTCTTTGACGTTAATTGTGACGTAAATATCTTTTTTATCTGGTGTAATCGCGACTTGCGTGGATTCGATGTTGAAATTGATATAACCGCGATCCAAATAATACGAACGCAAAGTTTCTAAATCTGCGCCGAGTTTTTGTTTCGAGTATTGGTCATCTTTGGTGTAGAACGACAATAAATTGGAGGTGTTTAATTCGATTTTTTTCAGTAAATCCGCTTCATTGAAAACGTTGTTGCCGACGATGTTAATTTCTTTGATTTTGGCAACGCGCCCTTCCGAAATTTTGATAAAAATGGCGACGCGGTTTCGGGTTAAATCGGTGACTTCGGTTTTGAGTGTTAAACCGTATTTTCCGTGGCTGAGATATTGGCGATTCAATTCTTGTTCGACTTTATCAAGTAATTGGCGGTCGAATGTTTGACCTTCCGATAAACCGATTTTTTTGAGAGCTTTGGTTAAATCTTCTTTGCTTAAATCTTTGTTGCCTTCAAAAATTATTTTCGCAATCGACGGACGTTCGACCACGTTCACAACCAGCGTTGAGCCATCTCGCTCAACAGAAATGTCTTTGAAAAATCCCGTTTTGAACAGTGATTTAATCGCGGGTGCCGTGTTGTCTAACGAAAAGCGTTCGCCAACCGTAACGGGCAAATAGTTATAAACCGTGCCTTCCGAAATACGTTGCAAGCCTTTGACTTTAATATCTCGAACGACAAATTCTTCATCAGCTTGAACGGTTTGTACGGCGAATAAGCAAAGTAAAATGAGGTGAGAAAGTTTTTTTAATTTCATGGGCAGGGTTCTAACGATTGAAAACGAAAAGGAAACAAGGGTTTGATTGGTGCGAATTGTATCACAAGGCAATTGGCGGCTAATAATTTAAGCACGTTCCCATAAAAAAAGGGCATAAGTTATGCCCTTTCTAAAAACGAACTCAAAACACCGATAATTTTAGTGTTTCGGTGCCGCTTTTTTCGCGGCTTCATCAGCAGCCGCTTTTTCTTTGGCGGCTGGCTTTTTCAGCATCTGCTTTTGATTGTTCTTTTGGTGCATCCATTTTCATGTTGGCACCGCACGCCATTTCGGTTTCAGTGAGTTGTAAATAAGCCGACGGTAATTCAGTCGCACCAAACGGATTTACGTCTGCGTTCGCAATGCCTGAAATCAACGCGGCACTGATTGCCAGAGAAGTTGTCATTTTTTTCATGTCCAAAACTCCTGTTCAACGGTTCAACGGTTCAATTATTTAGGCGGATGTACGTCATATAATGGCGAGTTATCCAACTGTTTATCGTTCGGTTTTGCCGCGCCACACGCACCGTCTTTGCCTTTGGTCATTTCGCCACAGCCTTTCATATCTTCACCGCAACCTTGCATCGCCGCGCCACACGCGCCTTCTTTTGACATCGCGCCGTGCATTTCGCCACACGAACCTTCTTTGCCTTTCATCATTGCGCCGCACGCGGCTTCCATGCCCGCTTTCATTTTGTCGCCATTCATCATGTCGCCGCATTTACCTTCGGGAGATTTTTCGCCCGATGCTAATTTTTTACCAGCGCACGCGCCTTCAGCGGTTTTCGGTTTTTCCATTTTCATGCTTGCACCACACGCCATTTCAGCGGCAGCAAGTTGCATATAACCTGACGATAATTCGGTTGAGCCAAACGGATTAGTTTCAGCATTCACAGCGGTTGCCGAAATGCTTGAGATTAACGCTGCGCCCATTGCCATCGCGAACGGAGTAGTCATTTTTTTCATTGTAAAAGCTCCTGAGTCTAAAAGTATTATTGTTATGAAAGCATCGACAACATAACCGTTTTGCCGATTGCCGCTTATGATACCAAAAAAACGAAAGTTATCGCCGTTGCTTTATTTCTTGGCTCAATTGATACGCCGCCATCGCATATAATGGGCTGTGATTGTAGCGCGTAATCACATAAAAATTGTGCAGCCCGAGCCACAATTCATCACCGTCCAACTGTTGCAACGCCACTAATTTCACGTTGAGATTCGCGGGCAAATTTTCTGTCGCGCTGACGTTGAGGCGGCTTAATTGGGCGAGGGTTGAATTCGGTTTTAAGTCTTTATTCAACGCGGATTTATACTGATTTCCGATTGCCGTGGCGCGAATGGCAATTCCTTGACCGTGTTGCCAATCGTTTTTCGCAAAATAATTCGCCACACTGGCAATTGCGTCACGCGGATTGTGCCAAATATCGCGGTGTCCGTCATGTTCAAAATCTTTGGCTAACGCGCGAAAACTGCTCGGCATAAATTGCGGATAACCCATTGCGCCTGCGTAAGAACCAACCGGTTCACGCGGATTCATGTTTTCGTCGCGACATAACAATAAAAAGTTTTCGAGTTCGCCGGTAAAAAATGTACTGCGAGGCGGATATGCAAACGCGAGGGTTGCCAACGCATCGAGAACGCGATGATTGCCCATGTTTTTGCCGTAACCCGTTTCCACGCCGATAATCGCCACGATAATTTCGGGCGCAACGCCCGTTTGTTGTGACACGCTTTCTAACGCTGCCGCATTTTCATGCCAAAATTTTACACCGCCCTCAATACGCGCTTCGGTGAGAAAAATTTTGCGGTATTTATGCCACGGTAAACCTTCCGACGGCGATGAAATGCTTTTCAAAATACTTTCTTTAATTACCGCTGATTGCAATAATTGCGTTAATTCCAGTTCATTGAAATGATGTTTCGATACCATTTGGCGCACGAAATTTTTAACATTTTGGTTAATTGAAAGTGGCGTGGTGGGCGAAATTGGCACATTTGTTTCCGGCAACATCGGTTTAATAATCGGGGTAGACAGTTCAACTGAAATCGGTGGTGCGACTTGTTCAATTGCCGGTAACGTCGTGATTTCACGTTCGGGCGTGGTGCTGCAAGACGTTAAATTCAACGCAATGGCAACTGTTAGCGCGTAATAAAAATAACGAGGAAAAGGCGAACGGGTCGTGATATTTATGAGCATGATTTTTTAAGAGTTAAAAACGAATTAAATGTGAGCATAGCATTTTTTGCTGGGTATATTTTTGAAAATTTACGTCTACAATCAATATTCTGCCTTTAGCAATACCACTATTTTTGGTGCAAGTGGGAACCAAATCACTTTGAATTGGACAATAAAAAACCCGCTAAGTTTTAAACTTAGCGGGTTTTTCGGTATTTGGTGGAGGCGGGGGGAATTGAACCCCCGTCCGTAAGCACTCCGCCACAAGGTCTACATGCTTATCTCGTTCTTTAGATTTAGTCAGTGACATTCCGACGAGCCAAAAAAGTCACCAACGATTCCGTAGGGTTTTAGCGCATCCATTCCGGACAGACTTCAGCGCGATCTTATGTGAATGACCTCTGAACGTTCTCTTGCCGAGGCATTTGAACTCCACCCGCATAAGCACAGATGGTCAAAGGAATGGTGCTGTGTTTAAGCAGCTAAAGCCATTGAGTAGTTTTCGTCATTTGCGAATACTTAAATTTCAGTAGATTTTACGAGGTGTACTGTCCTCGGCATGCACTCTAGGTTTCGCTACCCACGTCGAAGCCAAGTCGCCCCCGTTAAGTAGCACATAGGTTACACGATAATTTTAATAATGCCAATTGCTATTATCACGAATCAAAATTGCCACAAATTCATCAAAAATTCCTTGCTGGTTGAAACCTCGCCCTTTAGGGCGGAAAGGCAGCCACCCGCAACGAGTACGGCGAAGTTGCATTCAATGTGGCTGCCAATTTGGTTGGGGTGTGTGCAGCCCCAACCAAATTATCAAAGCATCCGACCGATAGGGAGGATTCCTTATGCACGTTTTTCTTCGGTTATAGCTAATACAATGTAGTTTGATGATAATAGAAGGCTAAAATTACGGAGCTATGCGATGTTCGACTTTTTGTTGAATTGAAAGCATGACCCGATTTCCTGTAAAGTTGCTTTTGCCAAAGCAACTTTACAGGAGTAGAGCCATGCCAGTCGAGGATTTTATCACACCGTTTATTGCTGCGTAGACGAAGCGTTACATGATGTCGTAAAAGTCCCGCTCAGAAAACGAGGATTTGCCCCTAAGCTCAGTGATGGCGAGGTTATTACCATGGAGCTGCTGGGTGAGTTTATGGGAGAAGACCAAGACAAAAGCATTTGGCGATATTTTCGCAACCATTGGCATGATTGGTTTCCAAACTTAGGTTCGCGCTCAACGTTTGTGAAACAAAGTGCGGCATTATTGGTGTTAATCATCGGCGCATATTTGACGCTTTCGGGTTTGTATTTGATTTTATTTTTAATCGAACACGGCTTTTCTTTCGACACACAAACCAGTTTTATGCTCGGACTTTTTGTCGCCAACAGTTTGATTTGTAGCGGCACCATTGGACTAGGTTTATTACTCGGCAAACAGATGATTGTTATTGAAAAGCCGCTCTTCAGCGCGTGCCGAAGAGCGGTTTAAAGCACATCCCCCCGCCTTTCAGGCTGCCCCCTTCAAAGAAGGGGGCGAAACCATTAAAATTAAAAGCAGTTGCTTTTGATGTTGCTTTCCCCCCTTTCGAGGGGGGCAGGGGGGAGGTGCTTGTGTTCCCATTACTTCCAAGGCGAATAAGGCAACGATTTATCCGTGTACAATTGTTCAGTTGCGTTGCAATCTTTAGAACCACCTTTCAACAACGCTGGATTCCAACCCGCACCCATCGCAACCGTAATTGGATCAATCCAACCTTTTGCATCAAGCAATTTACGACGCGCCATCACCGTGTCTTTTTTACAATCTTTGGCAGTCGATTTCTTCACATTCGAGTAACCGTATTCTTTCAAATAACTTGAATTCAACGACAACTGCAAATGCGAATTCGTTTTGCCATCTGAAACCACGCCAATTTGATCGCCCGATTCCACTTTGTCGCCGACTTTCACCATCGGTTCAATTTGTCCGTAATAACCAAACAATTTCGCAAATTCGCCACAACCCGAATGGTCAATTACGGTAAAACGATTCGCCAACGCGCCACCTTTCGCCGCCACTTTTACCGTGCCGTCGCAAATCGCATAAACAGGCGTGCCTTTTGCCACCATGTAATCCACGCCATTGTGTGCGCTCGATAACGCCGTGCGATTGCAATAACCACCATAAGTGCATTGCCCTAAAACCATACCACTCATTTGTTCCGCCGAATCGAGTGCCGCGTAAATGTTATCGAGCGGTTGGAAGAGCGAATAAATCGGTTGGTTTTCAGTGGCTTGTTGCTGGGGTTCGCCGTTATAAAGGTCGGTGACTTCGGCATCTGTTAGAGCGCGGTTGTAGTAATAAAATTCGTCTAACGTTCCCGTTAAATAATCGCTACCGCCATCATAACTAAATCCTAAAAAGAATCGGTCTCGCCAATCAAACTCCGAAGAATGTGAATCAATTTTTTTTGATAAAACACCATTAACGTAGTGGCTGATAGATGTGTCTGTAACGACTAGCGTAATCAAATTGAATTCGTTGCTAAGAGCAGAATCTGTGCATGAAATATATTGCACACTACCATCGTTACTTTTATTTTTTGTATCTTGACTCCAAACTCGTTGGCAGAATTTTCCCGAAGATAAATAAATATGACGGTCGTTTCCTTTGCTTTTGCCTATAGCTCCAACATCAACATCAAAGATACCTGAATTTTGGTCAGTTGCTTTTAACCAAAAACTAACCGTGTAATTAGCGGCGGGAATATCTGCATACAATCTTTCAATAGCATCATTACCGTTAAATTCTAATGCGTTATTTTTTACACCAACTACGCATTTTGGGTCGCCAATGATTGTGCCATCGAGTTGATTTGATGAACTGTCTTTAGCAGAACAATCATCAAACGAATAATGCGCGATTAAACCCGTGGATAAATCGGCATGAGCAGGGTGAATTGTGAGCAGAAATAAACTTGACAGCGCAAGTGAGAGTTTTAGGCTTTTTGACTGACTGACTGACTGACTGACTGCGCCAATTTTTATGTTTTAGGTTGAACATTTTTGAATCTCCTGAAAAGGAAAGGAATGTTTAGCGATATTTACTGAAACCGCCGATATGGATTGTACAACGAAAGGTGGCTCAGTTTGCTAACCCAAACGTAAATATATTTGAAAATAATTTTGTAGCGCAATAAATATGAAAAAAAGCGAAAATACACGCACACCAAAATTTTTATTTTTCAAAGGTAACTTCTCAAATGCTAGACCCTTATTTATTTAGAAATGACTTAGATTTCGTCATCGAACAGTTAAAAAAGCGCAATTTCGCCTTCAATCCAGAAAACTACAGCGAATTAGAAGCACGTCGTAAAAGCGTGCAAACCAAAACTCAAGAATTACAAAATGCACGTAATTCCAGCTCCAAAGCCATCGGGCAAGCCAAAGCAAAAGGCGAAGATGTGCAACCTTTGCTCGACCAAGTCGCGAATTTAGGCGATGAATTAAAAGCCGCTGAAACGGAATTATCAGAAATTCAAACCGAACTCGATACGCTGATGTCGGGCATTCCGAATTTGTTGGATTTATCTGTTCCCGAAGGAAAAAGTGAAGATGATAATGTTGAAATCAGTCGTTGGGGCGATGTGCCGACGTTCGAGTTTGAAGTCAAAGATCACGTTGATTTAGGCACGGCGCGTAATTTATTAGATTTTGAATTGGGCGCGAAAATCACCGGTTCACGTTTCGTGGTGTTGAACGGGCAATTGGCGCGGCTACAACGGGCGTTAATTCAATTTATGCTCGACACGCACAGCGGTGAAAATGGTTATCAAGAAACCTACGTCCCCTATTTGGTGAATGCAGAAAGTTTGCGCGGCACGGGACAATTGCCGAAATTTGAAGCGGATTTATTCAAAGCTAGCGAAAATCCAGCGTTGTATTTAATTCCGACTGCCGAAGTTCCCGTGACAAATATCGTGCGCGACACGATTATTGATGCGAATTTATTGCCGTTGAAATTCGTTTGTCACAGTCCGTGTTTTCGTAGCGAAGCGGGCGCGTACGGACGCGACGTGCGCGGTATGATTCGCCAACATCAATTTGAAAAAGTCGAAATCGTACAAATCGTCAAACCCGAAGATTCGGCACAAGCGCATGAAGAGTTAACCAATCACGCGGAAATGATTTTGCAAAAACTAAAATTACCGTATCGCAAAATGCTTTTGTGTGCGGGCGACACGGGGTTTTCGTCGTGCAAAACCTACGATTTGGAAGTCTGGCTGCCTGGTCAAAATGCGTATCGTGAAATTTCATCGTGCAGTAATTTTAGAGATTTCCAAGCGCGTCGTTTACAAGCACGCTGGCGTAATCCTGAAACGGGCAAACCTGAACTCGTTCATACGTTGAATGGTTCGGGATTAGCGGCAGGTCGCACGTTAATTGCGGTAATGGAAAATTACCAAGATGCCGACGGACGCATTCAAATTCCCGAAGTTTTGCTGCCTTACATGGGCGGATTGTCAATTATCGAGTAATTTTTCATCAAAAATTCCTTGCTGGTTGAAACCTCGCCCTTTAGGGCGGAAAGGCAGCCACCCGCAACAAGTACGGCGAAGTTGCATTCAATGTGGCTGCCAATTTGGTTGGGGTGTGTGCAGCCCCAACCAAATTATCAAAGCATCCGACCGATAGGGAGGATTCCTTATGCACCAATCAGCTCATAAAGCCCCGTACCTTTAGGTCGGCGATGTAAGGGGGCTTTTGACTTTTTGTTCATGTTAAAAATTTTAACGTTGGGTGCGCTGTTGCTGTGTACTTCCTCACTCTGGCTTTTTAGCTACAGAGTGGTGAAGTAAGGTGTTTTTCAGAGACACTCCTTTTGGGCATAGAAGGCTAAACTAAGGAATCCCCGCTCTTTAGGCGGGGGATGTCAACATTAGGCGATTACATCAAATTGCGTTAGATTGCGCTTAATCCACAAACAGGAATCCAAAAATGACAACTCCAACAATTTTAAAACCCGCCACCTTCGCGCCACACACTGTTAGAGAGCATCATGACAACTAAAAATCTTTACACCCAACTCAAACAAGCCAAAAGCGAAGAAGACATCAAAGACGCTTACATCAAAGCTCTTGGATTAAAAAACTTTACGAAAGGTTGCGTCATAGTATCCAAAACGCTGATATTTTCTAATATTTGTTAATAATCTTAATGCGTTGTTTTCAGTGAAAATCCAGTATAAAATGCACTTGCTGGCACTGTTCCTTCTGGCGAAAACCAAGCCCTTTGCCAGCAAACAAAGAGCGGAGCGGTTTTATAGCTTCGCATTGGTAGATACACCCGCTCATAACACTATTATGGGATGCAGTTAACGAAAGTTAAGAAAAAAGTATCGGCTTAGTCGATATTCAAACTAAAGAAATTTGGTTTGAAGCCAAAGACGGACGGCACACCATTTTTAAGATGTTCACGCAATTACTGCATTACGTTCAGGACGCACGAACCAAAGGCTTGGAAGTGCCGCCATTATTGGCGGTCATCGACAGCGAAAAAGCCGCTATCATGAAAACCATCGATGCTTTGACGCTTCTCGATGATAAAAAAAAGCGCATACCTTGGGGGAAATCGGCAAGCAACGTCACGCCCGAAGCGTTAGAAATCGTATCGGCGCACATCGGCACACACTTTGTTAAATACAACATCGCCACGCAAGCAGATGAATTTATTACCGCCGTTAAAGAAGCCATCAAAACAGGCGGTATCATTCGTACTCAAATCACGCCCGACAATTTGCGGCAGGTTTTTGATAGTTGGTGTGAATTGATTGGTAACGAAATCGCCAACGTGAACCCAGAAGATTACGCGCTGTTATTTTTCGCCGACATCATGCACGACGGAAAAACGAAAACGCATGAAAATTTACCCGCAAAATTACTGCACGAAGGCGACGCGCCCGTTTTCAGTTTAAACGGCACGCTTTACGAATTAGGCAATCAAGACGGTTATCACGAATTTTGGACGATTTACCACAAACCACCCAACGCCGAATATCGAGATTATTTATTAGCTCGCCGTGACAGCTTAATTCCACTCGACACCCGTTGTTTTAAAGGCGCGTTTTATACGCCGCTAATCGTGGTCGAAAAAGCCTACGACAAACTCACTGAAACCCTCGGCAAAGGTTGGCAAAAAAATTACATCGTGTGGGATATGTGTTGCGGCGTGGGGAACTTAGAAACCAAACACGGCAACCACAAAAATCTGTTTATGAGTACGCTCGACCAAGCCGACATTGACGTAATGAAAGCCACGAAAACCTGTCCAGCGGCACACCGCTTTCAATACGATTATTTGAACGACGACATCACAGACGACGGCGCGATTGATTACACGCTGACAAACAAAGTCCCTAAAGAATTACAGCAAGCAATCAAAGACGGTAAAAAAATTTTAGTGTTAATCAATCCGCCGTATGCGGAGGCAACAAACGCCGAAAACACCTCGAACAACGATAATTCAGAAAGCAAAAAAGGCGTTGCAAAAACAAAAGTAGCAAGTCATTTAATGAATGATTACGGCAAAGCAAGCAACGAACTTTTTACGCAGTTTGTGGCGCGAATCGCACTAGAAATTCCTAACGCAACGTTAGCAATGTTTAGCACATTAAAATATGTGAACGCGCCAAATTTTGAACAATTTAGACAAGTTTGGAACGCTAAGTATTTAGGTGGATTTATCGTTCACAGCAAAGCATTTGACGGTTTAGCGGGTAATTTTCCAATTGGTTTTTTAGTTTGGCAGACAAATCAAAATGCAAAAAAGAAAACGCCTATTTCAGAAATTACAACCGAAATTTTGGACAAAAAAGCAACGTATGTCGGTGACAAAACGTTTTATAACTTACCAGTCAAAACATTTTTAAACGTTTGGCTTGAACGTCCAAAAACAAATAAAACGGCAGTAATTCCTCTATCTAACGCCATTGTTGTCAGGAAAACTCCGCCACGAGTTTCTACATGGTCTGACAATGCGATTGCTCATATGTGTTGCGCGGGAAATGATTTACAAAATGCGTCAAAACTGACTTTTATTTGTTCGTCTGCGGTTGGGCGCGGCGACGGTTTTTATGTCAATCCTGAAAATCTTTGGCAAGCGGCGGTTATTTTTTCAGTTCGTCGTTTAATCAAACCAACGTGGATAAACGACCGCGACCAATTTTTACAACCCACCGCGCCACTTTCTGACGAATTCAAAAACGATTGTTTGATTTGGATGTTATTTAACGGCAGCAATTTAACTGCGAGTGCAGACGGTTTGGAATGGAACGGCAAAACGTGGTCAATCGTGAATCATTTTATTCAGTTCAATCAAACCGACGTGGGCGCGGTTGAACCTTTTGAATCTGATTTTATGGCGAATTATTTGAAGGGCAAGAAACAATCACCCGAAGCGAAAGCGGTTTTAAACGCGGGAAAGGTTTTGTGGTCAGCGTATTTTGCGAAAAAAGACAAACTGAAAACCAGCACGAAAGACGATTACAAATTAAACCGCCTCGATGTGGGTTGGTATCAAATCCGCAACGCTTTGAAATCGCTTGATGTGAATTTTGATGAGTTTAACAATGCGTATAAAATCTTAACTGTGAAATTGCAGCCGCAAGTTTATGAATTGGGATTTTTGCGGGATTCCGAAAATATGATTGAAACTAATATGGAGATACTCAAATGAAAATTTTAGTGACTGGCGCAGCAGGTTTTATTGGTGCGGCATTGAGTTTGCGCTTGCTTGAACGGGGCGACGACGTGATTGGCGTGGATAATTTAAACGATTATTACGACGTAACGTTAAAACACGCGCGTTTGGCGCGTTTAACACCGTATAAAAATTTTAAATTCATTCAACTCAATATCGCTGACCGCGACGGAATGGAATCCGTATTTTCGACCGAAAAATTCCAGCGCGTGGTGAATTTAGCGGCACAAGCGGGCGTGCGTTATTCGATTACGAATCCCCACGTTTACGCCGAATCGAATTTAATCGGTTTTCTGAATATCTTGGAAGGTTGCCGCAATCACGACGTTGAGCATTTAATTTATGCGTCGTCGAGTTCCGTTTATGGCGCGAATACGAAATTGCCCTTTTCCACCAACGATAAAGTTGATAATCCCGTGTCGTTGTACGCTGCAACCAAAAAAGCCAATGAATTGATGGCGCACAGTTACAGTCATTTGTACGATTTTTCCACAACGGGTTTACGCTTTTTCACGGTTTACGGCGAGTGGGGACGACCCGATATGTCGCCGTGTATTTTTGCGCGACAAATTATGGCGGACAAGCCGATTGATTTGTTTAATTATGGCAAACACAGCCGCGATTTCACTTATATTGATGACATTGTCGAAGGTATTTTGCGTGTCATAGATACGCAGCCGACCGCGAAATATCGGATTTACAACATGGGCAATAGTCAGCCTGAAGAGTTGCTCACGTTTATCGACACATTGGAAAAGCATTTGGACAAAACGGCGGTGAAAAATCTATTGCCGATGCAAGCGGGTGATGTTCAAGATACTTATGCGGACGTGGGTGATTTGATGCGTGATTTTGATTATTCACCCCACACGCCGCTAGATGTTGGCATTGAAAAGTTTGTGAATTGGTACAAAAGTTTTTATGAAAATTGAACGAACGTCACAATTCATAGATAATTAGCCTCATTTTTAACGACACACTTAGCAGCCATTCATGCAAATTACCTTGCTCAAAGCCAAACTTCATCGCGCCACCGTCACTAATTCGGAACTCGGTTACGAAGGTTCGTGCGCGATTGATAGCGATATTCTCAATCTCGCAGGCATTCGTGAATACGAACAAATTCAAATTTACAACGTCAATAACGGCGCACGTTTCACCACTTACGCGATTCGTGCGGAAGCGGGTTCTAAAACGTTTTCGGTCAACGGCGCGGCGGCACGATTAGCGTGCGTGGGCGATTTAATTATTGTTTGTACTTACGCGCAATTTTCACATGAAGAGGCTGACCATCATCATCCGAAATTAGTCTATTTCGATAAGCCAAATCAGGTTGTCCGAACGGCAACAGAAATTCCTGTGCAAACGAAGTAACGCTCAAAAATGACATTTTCCCTTTTTTTACCAGACAGCGACGCGACTGAACAATTCGGCGCAGAATTGTGGCGACGATTACCCGAGAAATCGTTGGTATTTTTGCACGGCGATTTGGGCGCAGGCAAAACAACCTTAGTGCGCGGACTATTACGCGCGGCGGGTGTGACGGGCGCAATCAAAAGTCCAACGTATGCGGTGATTGAAGAATACAGCGTCGCCGAACGCACAATTTTTCATTTTGATTTGTACCGACTCGCCGATCCCGAAGAATTAGAATGGATTGGCATTGACGATTATTTAAAGCAATCGGCGTTATGTTTGATTGAATGGGCAAATAAAGGGGTAGGAATTTTACCCAAAGCCAATGTGAATGTGACGTTAATCGCGCAAGATGGCGGGCGATTAGTACAACTTGATGGGTTACAAATTTAAAACTACTGAATGACCGCATGAAAAAACAACGACATACTGCTATAATCTAAACCATATTGTCACGGGTGGGTTATGGTATGCGTCGTTATTGGAAGTTATTGATTGTTCTATTGAGTTTGCACTGGTTAATTGCAGTAGGTTACGCCGAAGAAGCCTTACAGGTCAATTCGTTGCGTTATTGGACTACGCCTGATCAGTCACGAATTACGCTTGATGTTAGTGCTTCGGCAAATCAAAACAAAGTGCAGTTTTTTGACAATCCTGCGCGTTTGGTGATTGATTTGCCGAACGCCGTGGTAGCGAAAGAGCTTACGCCTCCGCCTGCGTCGCATCCTTTATTTTCCAGTATTCGTGTAGGTGCGCGAAATGGCACAGATTTACGCATCGTGATTGATTTAAAAAAACCACTTTCGACAAAAACGACAACATTACACACTGACGCATTGGGCAAAAATCGTTTTGTGGTGGAATTATTAGATAAAGGTTTAAGTAATCAAATCGCTAAAGTTGACCCCAAAATCGAATCAAAATCAGCTAGTAAAGTTCAGCCAATCGCCGCAATTGCAGTCGAAAAAACTCAGCAAAAAATAACGCCCGTTGCCAAACTCATTCCTGTCCAAAACACCGAAATTATAAAAACCAAAACGGCAAAATCGTTTATTGTGGCGATTGATGCCGGACACGGCGGCAATGATTCTGGCGCACAAGGTTCGGGTGGAACGTACGAAAAAGATGTGGTATTTTCGATTTCTAAAAAATTAGAAGCTCTCGTCAACGCCCAAACCGGCATGAAAGCGGTCATGATTCGTCAAGGCGATTACTACGTCGGTTTACGCAAACGCATGGATATTGCTCGCGCTGCCAGAGCGGATATTTTTATTTCAATTCATGCTGATTCAATTAAAGATACCGGTGTGCGTGGCGCGTCGGTTTATGCGTTATCAACCAGTGGCGCGTCCAGCGAATCGGCGTATTGGCTCGCACACAGTGAAAACTCAGTGGAATTTGTGGAAGGTGAACAGCTTAATGATGATGAAAATGGTTTGAGTCATGTACTGTTGGATTTATCGCAAAGTGCCACGCAAGAAGCGAGCGTTTTGTTAGCAAATAAAGTGTTGCACAATTTTGAAACGGTTTCGGAATTGCATTTTGAATCGGTACAAAAAGCCGGTTTTGCAGTATTAAAATCGCCGGATATTCCATCCATTTTAGTTGAAACGGCCTTTATTTCGAATCATACTGAAGAGTTAAAGTTACTAAATTCTGGGCATCAATTAAAAATTGCCAACGCCATTTTGCGTGGCATTCACAGTTTCATGAAACAACCGAACAACGAACAACAACGCATTGCCGCGTTATAAAAAACGATTTCATAAATTTAACTGTAGGCGCGAATTTATTCGCGCCTTTTTTATTTCAGAAAAAAACAGCCCATGTCTATTCATATTCTTCCACCTCAACTCGTTAATCAAATTGCCGCCGGTGAAGTGATTGAACGCCCCGCGTCGATTGTTAAAGAGTTGCTCGAAAATTGTTTTGACGCGCAAGCCACGCACATTACGATTCACATTGAACAAGGCGGATTGCGTTTAATTCGAGTTTGCGACGATGGCGTGGGAATTGAAAAAGACGATTTACCGCTCGCATTATCGCGCCACGCCACAAGCAAAATTGCGAATCTCGACGATTTAGAACACGTCACCAGCATGGGTTTTCGCGGCGAAGCGTTGGCGAGTATCAGTTCCGTCGCGAAATTAACGCTAACTTCGCGCTGTGAAAATTCGTCACACGGGTGGTCGGTTTGCAGCGATGGCGCGGAACTATTTTTTGACGTGCAACCCGCTCCACATCCGCAAGGTACCACCGTTGAAGTGTGTGATTTATTTTACAACACGCCCGCCCGCCGCAAATTTTTGAAAAGCGACAAAACCGAATTCAGTCACATTGAAACTGTCGTCAAACGTATGGCATTAAGTCGATTTGCGTTAGGTTTTACGTTATTTCATCAGCAAAAAGAAGTGTTGAAACTCACTCCGGCGTTAGATTTGGCTCAACAAGAACGGCGCATTTCATCAATTTTTAGCTCTGACTTTATTGATAACGCGCTGCATTTAGATTTTGAAATTTCGGGTTTGGCGTTGCGCGGCTGGATTAGCGTGCCGACATTTTCGCGCAGCCAAACGGATATGCAATTTTTGTATGTGAATGGGCGATTTGTGAAAGATAAAACGATTGCTCACGCCATTAAACAAGCCTATTCGGACGTGCTTTTTTCGGGAAGAAATCCAATTTTTGTGTTGTATTTAACACTCGATCCGACCGAAGTCGATGTCAACGCGCATCCCGCAAAATTGGAAGTGCGTTTTCGTGAAAGCCGCGCCGTGCATGATTTTGTAGCGTCGTGTGTGAAACGGGCGTTGGCAAATGTGCGTCCGACGATTGTGAATTATGGCGAATTGCCAGCACAGTCCGAATCTAAAAATGGATTTGAACCCGCTCAAAATTTTTCACCACGTTATCAGCAGCAATCGTTTAACCTTTCAGAACCTGAAAGCAATCCAACGCGCTATTTTCAGCCGAATGAATTGCCGCGCGAAACGCAAAAAACATTCGATGCCAATCCGAATTTAATGGTTTTAGGTTACGCGGTTTCACATTTACACGGCATTTATATTGTGGCGGAAACCGCGACGGGAATGGTTTTGGTCGATACGCACGCCGCGCATGAACGCATTACATTTGAGCGATTAAAACACCAATACGCGGAAGGTAAAATTGCCACGCAGCCGCTACTTTTGCCGATTAAAATTACCGTGACGGAAGCCGAGGCGGAATTGGCTGAAAATTCTGAACATTTTTTTGAATCGGTCGGTTTTGAATTAAATCGGATTGCACCAGAAACGCTTTTATTACGCGCTCAACCCGCATTATTGCAGAATTCGGACGGCGAAAAATTGGTGCGTGATGTGTTGGCGGATTTGATTGAACATGAAGAAAGTTATCGGATTCAAGCTGAATATAACGACGTGCTGGCGAAAATGGCGTGTTACGGTTCGGTGCGAGCGCATCGGATTTTGACGCAAGATGAAATGAATGCGCTGTTACGCGAATTGGAACAAACGGAACGGGGCGGGCAATGTAATCACGGTCGCCCGACGTGGGTTTCATTATCGACACAAGATCTCGATAAATTTTTCCTACGCGGGCAATGAACGAATTGAATTCGTATAATATACGAATTCCTCAATAACAATTTAGTGACTTTTTGCTTTGGCGCGGCGAGTCAAACGTTCACGTTTTTTGACTTCCCATTCGGTTTGTTTAGTTTTCAAGCCGTGGAATGGATTCACGGGCGACTTGAACACAATCCGAATCGGTGTTCCGCTTAAATTCATGGCGGTGCGATAATAGTTAATCAAATAACGTTTATACGATTCAGGTAAAACGTCCGTTTGTGCGCCATGAACGACCACAATTGGCGGATTTCTTCCGCCTTGATGCGCGTATTTCAATTTAATTCGTCGTCCATTCACCATCGGTGGTTGATGTGCCGCAACCGCTTCTTTCAACATTCGCGTCAAATTTGGCGTGGACATATCAAGCATCGCCGCTTCGTACAAACTTTGCACCATATCGAACATTTTGCCGACACCGTTACCGTGCAGCGCAGAAATTTGGTGCTTTTCGGCGAATTCGACAAACGATAATTTCACGTCTAATTGGCGGTTAATGGTATTTTTTTGTTCGGTGCTGATGCCATCCCATTTGTTCAAACCAATAATCAACGCCCGCCCCGCTTCCAAAACTAAACCCAACAAATGCGCGTCTTGATCGGTAATGCCTTCTTGAGCATCGACCAGATAAATGACGACGTTGGCTTTTTCGACGGCTTGCAACGCTTTTAATACGCTGAATTTTTCAATCACTTCATCGATGCGTGACCGACGACGCATTCCAGCGGTGTCGATTAACGTGAATTTGGTGCCGTTGCGTTCAAACGGAATATAAATGCTGTCGCGAGTGGTACCCGCTTCGTCAAATACAATAACCCGTTCTTCGCCGAGTAATCGATTAACTAAGGTCGATTTGCCCACGTTTGGACGACCAACTACCGCGATTGCAATGTTATCTTTGTCTTCGATTTCTTCTTCAACCATTGGCGGCAATAATGCGTCCGCCAATTTTAATAATTCTGGAACGCCTGTTCCGTGTGAAGCTGCGATTTTCACAGGTTCACCCAACGCTAAACTGTAAAAATCGGCAATCGCCACAAACGTGTCTACGCCGTCGGTTTTGTTCGTCACCAAAATGACAGGTTTGTGAAGTTTGCGTAACGTATTGGCGATGACTTTGTCGGAGGCACTTAAACCAGCGCGTCCATCGACCATGAAAAAGACAATATCAGCTTCTTCTAACGCAATTTGTACTTGTTGACGGGCGACGCGCTCAATCCCTTCGGCATCGTCGGCAATCCCGCCAGTGTCCACAACCAGACACGGGCGAATATCTTTGTGTTTGACACGCCCATATTGGCGATCACGAGTTAAACCTGAAAAATCGGCGACAATGGCATCGCGCGTGCGAGTTAATAAATTAAATAAGGTCGATTTGCCCACGTTGGGGCGACCGACTAAAGCGATAACAGGTAACATAATTTTAGGGGGAGTTTGAGGTAAAAGAGGAACGATTCAAGATCAAAAACCTTGAATCGATTTGGTTTTATTTAATTTTTAATGCGGCAAGTGTGCCGTCTTTAGCGTAAATATAAATGACATCATCGATCACAATCGGTTTAGCTTCAATCGCGCTGTCAGCAACTTGGGTTCGTCCGAGAAGTCGCCCATCGGTGCTACTGAGCCAATGCACATAACCTTCAAAATCACCCACCACCACATAATTTTGATAAGTGACCGGCGCAGTCAATCGACGATGATGCAAATCTTTTTGTTGCCATAAACCACCGCCAGTCCGTTGATCGATTTGCCAAACGTGTCCGTGCGAATCGCTCAAATACAGATAACGAAAATCGTGACTCAAACCAGAATACGATGAAATACTTTCGTTGCGCCACATAATGTCACCGTCAGACGCGGAAATCGCCGCGATGCCTCCGCGATAACTCGCAATATAAATCACGTCGTTCGTTTCAATCGGGTCAACGTCTAAATCCACCAATCGCTCGACTTCGGAACGTCCTTTTGGAATGGCAATGCTGGTTTCCCAGGCAAATTTACCATTGTTCAAATCCAATGCAATCAATTTGCCGTTGTCGTAACCGGTAATGACTTTATCGCCCACAATTAACGGCGTTCCGGTGCCGCGAATACTTAACGGCGGCACATTGTGTTCATAACTCCATAATTTCGCGCCAGTTTGTTCATTTAACGCTGAAACCGTGCCGTCCGTGGTGCGAACGATAACAATATGTTTGGCAATAGTGGGAATCGACAACACTTCGCCCGACACTTTGACCTGCCAAAGTTTTTCGCCGCTGTCGCTATTTAACGCAATGACTTCGGCATTACTCGAACCAAAAATAACCGTGCCTGCGCCTAATCCTGCGCCACCCGATAAACGTAATGCGGTTTCCACTGACCACACTTTATCGCCAGTTGTTAAATGTCGCGATTGCACAAATCCTTCGCGGTCGGCGGTAATAATGTTTTGGTTGTGAACGACGGGAACTAATTTTACCGTTTGTTCATTCGCGCCCACGCCGATTGACGCATCCCATAATTTTTCAACTTTCACTTCTGGAATAAATTCAGTCAAAATCGCAGGCGGATCGGCGTTATCTTCGCCACCCGAAAAGTAATCAGAAATACCTGAAACGGAGTCTTTTACAGTATCAAACGTCGTGCAAGCGGTCAGTGATAAAACAGTCATCAAAAGCAATAAACGGCGCATTATTTCGTACTTTCCAATTTTTCAGAGGCGGTTAAATCGTCGATTTTGAATTGCAATAACGGTGATTGATAACCGTTGCGTAAGGCTTTTTCATACGCACTACGCGCTTCATCGGTGCGGTCTAACGCCACATATAAATCGCCCACTAATTCGTCGTAATTATCGGAAAAACCAGCGGTTGTTTTGGGATCGACAGCGTTAATGAGTTGCAGCCCTTTTTCATATTCGCCCGTTGCTAAATATAAACGCACCAAACGCAATTGCGCTAATTGACTGAGGTCGCCAGATTGATTTGCCAAACTTTGCAATAATTCTTTTGCACCTGCTAAATCACCGCCATCAATTTTCGATTTTGCTTGTAACAACGTGCTGTAAGCGGCGTATTCGGTGGATTTGAATTCAGTTTTAAGTTTATTAGCGACGGTGTCAATCGCGTCTTTTTGATTTTCATTCACATTTTTTAACAATTGATCGTACATCGCCGAGGCTTTGCCGGTTTCAACTTTTTTGTAATCGAGCCAATAATTCCAGCCCAAAATTGCCACTAAACCAATGCCTAACCCAATGAGCGAGGCGGTGCCGTTTTCTTTCCACCACTTTTGCAGGGCTTCAACTTGTTGTTCTTCTGTTTCAAAGGCTTCCATTAACCATTCCGTTTGTATTTTTAGATTTATCTTGATTGGCGCAAAAATTCAATGACTTCGGACATGGCTAAATTTTGCTGTTCCGATTTTTCGTCTCGCAATAATTTTACACCGATTTCACCCCGCGCCACTTCATTTTCACCTAAAATTAGTGCGACCGTTGCGCCGCTTTTATCGGCTTTTTTAAACTGACTTTTCATGCTGCCACCCGCGCAATCGACTTGGCATTTCAACGTTGGCAGTTCAGTTCGCAATTGTTCGGCTAAACGCAAACCGACTTTTTCAGCTTGTTCACCGACCCGAATCAAATACACATCAACCGCATTTTCGACTTGAATATCAGCGAGCGTTTCAAGTAATAAAACCAAACGTTCCATTCCCATTGCAAAACCAATTGCGGAATTTGCTTTGCCGCCGAGTTGTTCAATTAAACCGTCGTAACGTCCGCCCGCGCAAATCGTGCCTTGTGAACCGAGTTCGTCTGTCACCCATTCAAAAACGGTTTTGCTGTAATAATCCAAACCCCGAACCAAGCGCGTGTTGATTTCAAAACTCACGCCTAAATAGGTCAGCGTGTCTAAAATCGTTTGAAAATGGTGGCGCGAATCGTCGCCCAAATAATCCATCAATTCGGGTGCATTCGCGACCACGTCTTTCATCGCGGGATTTTTGGTGTCTAAAATTCGCAGTGGATTTGTCGCCAAACGGCGCAAACTGTCTTCGTCCAACGCTTCCAAATGTTGCTGAAAATAACTGACTAACGCTTCTCGATAAACTAACCGTTCTGCAATTGTGCCGAGTGAATTTAATTGTAAACGCACTTTTTCACGAATGCCCAAGCGTTTCCATAATCTATCCGTTAACAATAATAATTCAGCATCAATATCCGCGCTCGCCATGCCATACGTTTCAACGCCAAACTGAAAAAACTGGCGATAACGTCCTTTTTGCGGGCGTTCATGGCGATACATCGCGCCGTAATACCAAAGCCGATGCACTTGATTATGTAACAAACCGTGTTCTAAACAGGCCCGCAAACAACCTGCCGTACCTTCGGGGCGCAACGTCAACGAATCGCCATTTCTATCGTCGAACGTGTACATTTCTTTTTCGACAATGTCAGTCACTTCGCCAATAGAACGTTTAAAAAGTTCCGTTTTTTCAACGGAGGGTAAACGAATTTCGCTGTAACCGTAGTTACTTAAAACCTCACGGATAATTTTTTCCGCATATTGCCATAAAGGCGTTTGTTCTGGCAGGATGTCGTGCATCCCGCGAATTGCTTGGATATTTGCCATTAACTCACCACTCTTAAAATTTTTCACCCACACAAAATCATCAGCTGTCGCAACTTAAGATTCATCAATGCAACCGATAATTTTTTCTTAACATTCTCTAACATAAGTTATTAAACGCTAACTGCGACTGTGAAACAGTCGGGTTTATCTACCAATGCACGCAACAAGATATTACGCGCTCCGACGATGTCTCTGTTG
>Ga0265593_1000258_pt1 | contig 33418 bp, 23 predicted proteins | sample saktaG_8_FD_190136 | JGI IMG/M metagenome (GOLD analysis project Ga0265593, IMG submission 190136) | Saline water microbial communities from Sakinaw Lake, British Columbia, Canada - sak_2011_5_24_36m | ecosystem: Environmental > Aquatic > Non-marine Saline and Alkaline > Saline ... | reverse complement strand
GGCGGCATTGGGATTGGCGGCGGAATCGGCGGTGGCGTTGGGATTGGCGGCGGAGTCGGAATAGGCGCAAGTGCTTCAGCAGGTTTTAGCGCCGGCGCAAGCGGTTCGTCCAGCGCCTTCGCAGGTCTTCGATCCGACGCAAGCACCAGTCTTGCAGTACCCGACGGTCGTGAACTGATATCGGGCAGTATTAGCAGCAACGGAGGGGCCGGGGCGCAATTCGGTCTGGGTGGCCAGGCCCAGCTTCAAGCGGGTGCCAGCCTGAACGCAGACGTAGGCGTTGATGCCGAGCTCAATGGGCGGATCACATTCAGCTAACAATGGAGGAACCATGCCCATCGTATTTGAAGAAATAACCGGTGAAATTGCCCCAGAGCGGAGATCGGACACTGCTGGTGTGAGCGAAGCAACCAGTCAACATAAACCTGTCGATTTAGCCGAAGAATTGCGGCGGGAACTTATGCTGTTGCACGAACGCTCGGTGCGACTGAAAGCGGATTAAGGGATATTGACGATGACCGAAAATTCAGTCAGCCAGTCTGCAATCTACCGCGCCCGGCCTACTATCAGGCTGGACGGTCAAGAGGATGCGCGGGTCAACGAACTAATCACTGGCTTGAAAATCGATGAATCGGAAGGTGGCATGAGTGCATTGGAATTGACGCTGACCAATTGGGCCAGTACCCGGGACGGAAGTGCGGAAGTGGGTTTTCCGCCGGGTTCCAAGCTGGCCCTCGGCGTCGAAATCAAAGTCTACGGCGGCGATGAAACGCAGCCCAGGGAATTGTTCAGGGGCAAGATATCGGCACTGGAAGGTGTTTTTCATGCCGACAAGCCGCCGGAAATCACGGTGCTGGCCGAGGATGCCTTGATGGGTTCGCGCAGGGCGCGGCGGAGCAAGGTTTACAACAGCATGACACCGTCCGATGTGGCTAGGCAGATAGCGTCCGAACTTGGCCTGAGCCCGGTCATCAGGGGCATGGACAGTCCAAACGATGTCTGGGTTCAGTTGAATGAAAGTGACTTGGCTTTCCTGCGCCGGTTGGTTGGCCGTTTTGACGGCGATGTCCAGGTGGTCGGCAATGAGTTGCATGTCTCGCCACGCGGCGATGTAAGCCGGGGTAATTTGGAGCTTGCATTGCACAGCCAACTCGTCAGCGCAAGGGTGACTATTGACCTTGCCGATCAGGTGACGGGGGTCAGCACCCGGGGATGGGACAGTGAGAACGGCAGTGCCGTGCAGGCAGACATTACCAGCGGTGCCCATCTTGGCCCCGGCAGTGGCAAACTAGGTTCGCAGGTGTTGCGCACGGTTTTTGGCGAACGCAAGGAACATCTCGGCCACCTTGCGGTGCATGGTGACACTGAGGCGAGAGCCTTGGCCCAAGCGGCATTCGACCTCAAAGCGCGGCGCTTCGTCAGGGTGCATGGAATGGCCGAAGGCAATGCCCAGTTGCGGGTTGGAACGAATGTGAAATTGACTGGCATGGGTGTGCAATTCGACAACACCTACTATGTAGTCCATGCCAGCCATGTTTACGACTTGGATCATGGCTACCGTACTGAATTCGGCGCTGAATGCGCTTACTTGGGGGGTTGATTGATGGATCGTGCCACGTTGTTCGAACGTCCGCCGGGTTGGCTCAATGCCAGTTACTTGGGCCGCGTTGTCTCGTTGAGCGACCCAGATGGCAACAACCGCATTCAGATTCGCCTGATTGCCTTCGATAGCCTTGGCGAACAGGATGCGCCGATTTGGGCCAGAGTGGTGTCGCCTTTTGCGGGTGACAACCGAGGTGCCTTTTTCCTACCCGATGTCGATGACGAGGTGTTGGTGGTGTTTATGAATGGAGATGTGCGTTTTCCTTTGATAATCGGTGGGCTGTGGAATGGCAGTGCGCAGTCTCCCGCCACTATCGGTGCCGAGGGCAACCGCTACAAGGTGCTGCGTTCAAAAAACGGCATCAAGATGACGCTTGATGATAAACAAGGGCAGGAAACGCTAAAGCTGGAAACCCCGGGCGGGCAGAAAGTCACCCTGAAGGACGGCCCAAGCGGCATTACGATTGAGGATGCCAATGGCAATAGCATCAAACTGGAATCGGCGGGCATCACCATCAATGCGTCGGCTAAAGTGACCGTGCAGGCTGCCAAGGTGGATGTCAGTGCGGGCATGGTCAATGTGGATACTGCGATGGCGAAATTCTCCGGGGTGGTGAAATGTGAAGTTCTCCAAGCGACTTCGGTGATTGCCACCAGTTACACCCCCGGTGCCGGCAATATCTGGTGAGGCAATGATGAAACATCACGAGATAATTATCCAATCGCCCCGGGACATCGCCACCAGCGGGGCACCCTTGATTTTGCAACGCAGCGACGAAGACTTCCTCGACGCAGTGCTGGAACAGTTTCGCAGCGAATCGGGGCGCAAGGAATTGCGCCAAGATAGGGTCTCGGATACTAATGACTCCGGGGTTCGCAAACTTTTCCAACCCATCCAGCGCCGTTTCTATGTGGCTATGGTCGAAGCTGTTTGCGAACAACCCGGCATTCCCCGGCTTGATCCCGCCAAGGTGGATGCCGCTGGCATGGTGCTGCGTAGGTTGGGCAAGGAAACCACGAACGGAACTCCGACTTACGAAGGGTGGATGCGGGCCGGGGGCAAATTGCGGGGTTGGATTCCTTTGAGCAACGTGGGAGGCGAGGATGTAGACCCGGCGCCATCCCAGCGCTTGGCGGCACGCGCCACCGGTAGTGCGCAAATCGACCGCGCCCTCGCGCCAATATTCGCATTGCGTGAAGATGCCGTCCTTTCGGAACATGTCATTCCGATGTTTGTCGCCCCGCCGGATATCTGCTCCGATGCGCAGCAGACGATGTATTTTGGTTTGGTCCTGACGAGCAGTTCCGAGCTTGCCGAATCTCCACCGGCATCGCCCTACGCGGATTTTGGTCCGGGTTCACCCAAGTTTCGGTCTCATCTAGTCGATTATCTGCAAGGTGGGAAAGTCGATTTTCCCCTGTCGGGCGAAATCATCACCCCCGATTGGTTCAATGTATTCGAACTAGGGGACACCACAGCCATTGAGGGATTATCCACCAATGTGAAGACGGTGGCTAAGCAAATCAGCGGAGACCCAACGGTTATTGCCGATAACAACTTGTTGGCGGCTGTCGAGGCTGTGCGGAATTTTATTTTATTACTCCGGCAATTGTCCGTGGAATTCGACGCATTCGGCAATTCACCCGAAAGCATCGCATTGTTTGGGCAACTGGAGGCGGTTACGCTGCAACTGCTGCCAGACCTTGGCGGAACGAGCCGAGTGACCACTGCCGGTCGGTTTCTCCAGCAAGCATCGAAGGTATTGCTCGAACGGGATGATTTGGCCCCGAAACCCGAGATGCCGCTGTCATGGCCAAGTCTGAACGCAACGGGTCAGGAGCTAGGGTTGATAAATGCGCTGTGGGCAGCCATGGATTCCCGCTTCCGCAGCATGCAGGGCAAGTCGGGGCGATTCGATGAGCCCGGTGCCCAGTATGCGCTGCGCACTTTCGTGCGGCTCAAGCCGGAAGGCGCTTGCCCGGCCAAAATCCATTGGACTGAAAATTATACCGAACCGTTCGTCATAGCCCCTTGGTATGAAGGTGCTGGAGCGCCTCCGGTGCAAATCCCCCTGCCCGATTTGTCCGATAAAAAGCTCCTTAAATCGCTCAAGCCAAACATAGCATTCGTCGTCCCGGAAGCGTTGCAAGGACTGCTCGGCAACAAACTTAAGGACATATTGAAAGGCGAGAAGAATAAAAGTTCGTCTGGTGGAATCGGCTGGTTGTGTAGTTTCAGCATTCCGATCATCACAATTTGCGCGTTTATTGTGCTGAATATTTTTCTGTCCTTGTTCGACCTGTTTTTCCAATGGATGCTGTTCTTCAAGATATGCATCCCTTACCCCAAGAAACTTTAAATTATGGAGGCGGGCAATGATTGACGTTCTGCGTCCCCCGCTCGGCTGGCCGCTCTTGCCGCTGCCCGACGAGTTTGGGCGGCTTGATTATCCGGGGCTGGAGGACAGTATCCGCCAGACGATTAAGGTTATTCTCAGCACCCGGCCCGGTGAACAATTGATGCGCCCGGATTTCGGCGCGGGCTTGGATTTGTTGCTGCACGAACCGAACACACTATCGACCCGTCGCCAAATCCGCGACCGTGTCCAAGAGTCGCTAACCCGCTGGGAGCCGCGCATCATCCTTGATGCCGTCGAGGTATGGGAGGTTGCCAACCAGCCCACCTACCTGCGTGTCGAAATCGCCTACCGATTGGTGCGCAATGGCTCGCCCGGCCAGGTGGCGCTCACCGTCCAACTTGAGGGTTAGGAACCATGCCAATTCTGCCTCCCAGTCTCGATGACCGCCGCTTTGACGATTTGGTCGAGGATTTGTTGGCCCGCATCCCGGCCCACACGCCAGAGTGGACCAATCCTCGCCTAGGCGATCCGGGGCGGACGCTGATCGAACTGTTCGCATGGTTGGGCGATACTTTGCTGTATCGGGCCAATCTGATTCCCGAGCGTCAGCGATTTGTATTTTTAAAGCTGCTCGGCTTGGGGTTGAAGCCTGCCACGCCCGCAGCGGGAGTGGTTGGATTAAGCTATGCCCAAGCCACTGAACTCAGCGCCACTGGCTTGTTGCCCGGTGCCAGCATCAAAGGGCCGGTGCCTTTCGAGACATTGGCGGAGACCACGGTGCTGCCCATAACCGCGCTGGCCTATTACAAACGTGCGCTAAATGATGACGAGTCTGGCAGGATGGGCGAGGTGATTTCGGGCCTGGCAAAAATTCACGGTATTAGCGGAACCGTCAAAGCCTACGAGACGATGCCGGTTTTCTCCGAGGGGCGCGCCGAACCCGATGGCATCGATGTAATCGCAACCAGCGCTGACCATGCCCTTTGGTTGGCGTTATTGGCACCTGCCGCTTCTAAGCCGGATCAGCAAGATGCCCACAACAAGGCGGTGAAGAAAGTGTTGGGAGGCTCCGAGAGTGGCGCAACTGCGTTATTATCGGTTGGCGTGGTGCCGGCATTGTCCACCCCGGCACTGTTCGAAGAAATTGGCCCCAAGGCTAAAATCCCGGTGCTATGGGAAATAACCACGCAAGGCAATGGATCCCGCGAGACCGATTACCTGACCCTCGAACCGCTACCGGGTGGCGATTCCAGCCAAGGTCTCAGTCGGCCGGGCGTTTTGCGTTTGCCCTTGCCGGCCACATCGATGATTTGGGCACCGAACAATGATGTCGGGGATAATCCCCACGCAGGTGTTGGCGACACGCCGCCGCGTTTGGATGACGCGGAAATGGCTTCGCGGTTGTTGGCGTGGTTGCGACTTCGGCCTCAACCGGGACAGCCTGTCGAACGTCTGGCATTGTCTTGGATTGGCATCAATGCCGTGGAAATCGACCAGCGCGTCACGGTCACCGGTCGAGTGTTGGGCGTGTCGAATGGAATGGCTGACCAGATTTTCAACCTTCCCTATGGTTCGGTTGATTCCGCCAGTTTGCGTATCGAGGTCGAGGAGCCGAAGATCGGTTACCGGTCTTGGTTGCGGGTTGATGATTTGGGTTCGATTGGCAGCAATCCAAATGTGGCCAGGGAGGCGCGGGCGTTTGAACTCGATCCTGAAGCGGGAACCCTGCGTTTTGGCGACGGCATACGCGGACGTGTGCCCGAACTGCAAATGCGCATCCGCCTTGCCAGTGGCCGTTTTGGCGGGGGGCGCGCGGGCAACCTGCCTGCCTTGAGCCTTGGCGAAATAGCCGCCAAGCGTATTGACGGAAGCCCCTCCCCGACGCTTAAGGTTTGGCAACCCCTGCCTTGCACCGGGGGGGAGGACGCGGAATCGCTCTCGCTGGCGGAAAAGCGCATACCCGCATTTCTGCGCCACCGCGACCGTGCGGTCACGGCGGAGGATTTCAAAAGGCTCGCCTTCGAAGCGCCAGGAATCAATGTGGGTCGCGTCGAAGTATTGCCGCGCTTCAAGCCGCGTGACCGTCGCTTCGATGTGCCGGGAGTGGTGAGCGTGATGGCGCTGCCCGCCCAAGAATTCGGCAACCCCCCCAATCCCAGGCCGGATCGTCCTTTTATCGAACGTCTGCATGCCCACTTGTCGGTTCGCACACCCTTGGCCACCGAGTTGTATGTGATCGGTTGCGAATATGTCCCTTTGGGCATCGCCGTCGCGGTCAGGATCAGGGATGGGTTTGGGCGCGATGCAGTATTGTTTGAAGTGCGTGACAATCTACGTCGCCAATTGTGGCCACTGCCGCTTGCTGGATTGGACGGGCAAGGCTGGCCATTGGGGCGGGGGGTTCGCGAGCGGGAATTAGAGGTCGATATCTCACGGATTGCCGGTGTGCTTGAGGTTTCCGGCATAAACCTATTCCAAAAGGGCGAGAAGGAGTGGCAACTGTTGACCCGCAATACTCCCGACCATACCCAAACCTTGGCTCTGCAAGCTTGGCAATTGCCTGAACTGCTTAGCGTTGTTGTGATGGAGGGTTCCGATGTGCCGACCGATCTGCGGGCGGTTCCCAATCCCTTCGCCGACGGGAACGCCGTGGCGGTTCCTGTGGTGCCGGAGATCTGTTGATGGATGCCAACGGCCTACGCTTCTGGTTGCTCGCCGACGCGGATCATTGGCCTGGACTGGATCGAGTGGTCTACGATCCCGATTGTCGCGTCCTGCGCTTGCCTAGCGAACGTGCATTGCCAGAACCGATTGACCCCATTGCCGACGCGGCGGTTGCGGTTAGCGCATTGGAACGCATCCCCCGCGCTTTAGATGCCAATGGTGCGGTGGGACGTTGGGATGAGAATGCGAAGGCCATTGTCGTCAGAGGATTACTGCCTGGTGAAGCCGTGTCGCTACCCTTGGAGGAGACGCCAAAGGATTTTGCGGTCGGGCTTGACGGCATTGTCTATGTGCTACTGTCGGATCGCGTTCGTTTGCATGATTTGCGTGACCGCTGGCCCGACGAAACCGTGCCAATGGACGGATTCGTGCCTTGGCGGTTGGCCCCGGACGGAGACGGTGGGATTTGGATGGTGGAACGGTCAACCGGACGGTTGGCCCGATTGACTGGGAGACCCCTGCCAAGCCGCCCGTTTGCCGATTATGCGCCGGATGTTTTCCGCCCCAAGCCGGAAAATTGCAATCCACCCGAATTAAGGGTTTGGGATCAACCGGGATGGCCCGATGGCGAACGTGTCCTGGCCTTGGACTGGCATCCGCAAGCCGGCCTTGGCCTACTGTCCACCCACGGCAATGGCAGGATTTTGTCACTGCGCAAATTCGATGGCCGCACCGGCCGGTTAGGCGAAGGCTTGGTTTTGGCCGGTGCTAGTAACGCTTATTCCTTTGCGTGGCTGGCTGGCGGTAAAATCGTCGTGCGCTTGCCTGGTCGCCGGGATGCACCTGCCTACGACTTGGATACGGCAGACCACTCAGGAATGGTCAGGCCCAGCGGGGACATCTATCCTTTGGCAACGACTTTCATGGAAGCGCCATTTGTCCATCATCTCGATGGCCCGCCTTACTATCCGGTGGACATTGCCGAGGGTGCGACCGGGGCGGAACCGCTATACCGGCTGTCCGTTTCCAATTTGGCCCGCCATGGCGAGGCACGAAATTATTCAAGTTTGCCGCCGCCACGCTTGGACAGCGGTTCCCATCTTACCTTATGGCACCGGGTTTACGCGGAGGCATCGTTACCTGCCCATGCCGGTTTTTTCGTCTGGCTGGCGGCCACCGAAAATGCAGAACCGCCGCCGGATGATGACGTGGAGGCGTGGTTGCCGCACCGTTTCGGCGATGCGCCCGCCTCGCCCCAGCCGCAAGTGCCGCAAGCGGTGTGGGAACGAAGCCCCTCGGAATTGCCGAACCACCCGGGGCTTGGGCCTTGGCAAGCAATCCCGGGGCGGGTGGGATTGTTTTCGGTGCTGGTGCAGAATCATCGGCAGAGGGTCAGGAGTCTGTGCGGGCGTTACCTTTGGGTGCGCGTGGAAATGTTTGGCGATAGCCGGGTAGGCCCGGAAATCGCAGCGTTGAGGATTTACGCCAGCCGGTTTTCCTATAGGGACAATTATCTGCCCCGGCTTTATCGGGAAAGTGTGTACGGCGATCCAGCGCGGCTTCCAGGCGAACGGTTTGCAGAATTGGAGACTGGCCTCGAAGCTCAATTTAACGCAGGGGGCCAACCCGGCCAAGCGCTCGTGGATCGTTTGGCAAAGGACGGCGTGAGGGTTGGGGCATCGGGGGAAATCGTCATCGAGAAACTTGGAAAGTCGTGGTTGCTCCGCGATGCGTCCCGTGCTTGGTACTTTAGGCGGGAGGACAAGGCCATTGCGGTTTACCGTCACCAGGCGACACCGTCTGATTTTTTGGAAAGGTTGCTATGCAATTTTGAGGGCGTACTGACGCAGATGGAGGATCGCATTGCCTCCGCCCACCTGTGGACAGACCCCGATAGTGTTCCCGAAGAGAATCTGGATTGGCTCGCCGCATGGATAGGCGTTGCATTCGACCCCGCCCTGCCAGAGGCGCGCCGCCGCGACTGGTTGCGTGCCGCACCGCAGATGGCCCGTTTCCACGGGACCAAGCGGGGTTTGGAATTGGCACTCGATCTTGCCAGCGGAGGCGGTGTGAGCGGGGGCGAAATCGTGGTGTTGGAAAATTTCCGGCTACGGCGATTATTGGCGACGCTGCTGGGTGTCGATCTTAATGATGACAACGATCCGCTATTGCCTGGTTTGGTGGTCAGCGGCAATTCGGTGGTTGGCGACACTTTGGTGCTAGGCGAAGCCGAGAGTGCGGAATTATTAGCGTTGTTCCGCGAAGATTTGGCAACCGCAATGGAAAAAAGCGCAGTGCTGGCGTTTTACGACCAGCTTGCCTTCCGTGCCACCATTTTGATCCACCAGGAAGTCGAACCACAGGATCTCGGTTTGCTACGCCGGGTCGTGGAACTCGAAGCGCCGGCCCACGTCGATGTGCGCGTGGTCACCGCCACTTGGCCTTTCCTAGTCGGCATTGCCAGCCTAGTGGGGGTCGATACCTATCTCGGTCCGCCGCGTCCGTCCAATCCCGTGCGGGTTGATGTGAGCGGGCTGGGTCTTGGAGATTTCATGCTTGGGGCGAACTCCCTAGACCCACGCATGGATGGCGCTGCCGCAGTGATTCCTAAGGAAGCGCCGATTGCGGATGCCGGCGAGGATCGCACGGTGGCATCCGGCTTATCGTTTAATCTTGACGGTAGCCGATCCCGGTCAGGGCCGGGACGCTCATTACGAGATTTCGTCTGGCGACTGTTGCCGGACAGATGAGAACTAGGGAATGTTCGCACGTTGACAACCAACCCATAACCTTATAAAGGGGGAAAACATGGCTACATTCATCATCAATCAGGATGTCACTACCGACACACCCACCGTTGAGGTCACGATTGACCCCAATAATCCGCTACCACCCGGACGGCATCGGTTCAGGCTGATTGTCGTCGATGATGCAGGCAATACCTCAGCAGGTGACGAGGTCTCCGTCATCATCGCCGACATAGATGCCCCCACGGCCGTGCTCAATGCACCGAGCATTGTTGGCACGGGGAAATCCTTCAATCTGGATGGTAGCAAGTCTTTTGACCAAGGCGGCGGCAGGGTCACCAAATTCGTTTTCACCTACCTCGGATCCAATCTTGTCGTATCGCCGCCGATTATTACGAGGCCACAGATTGTAACCGATCCGGTGTTGACCAACCTAGGCACCACCAGGCCGCCGATTGGAGTCACGACCCCCGTCTTGACACCATCGACAGGCCCGAGTTAAGGCTTGAATGCATCTGGCAGTTAAGCATTTTTTTGGTGGCCCTAGCCCACAGATATCACAAACGGAGACGTGAAACATGAGTGCCTTGAATCGCTTGCCCGAGGCTGACCCGCTCTATGCCGGACCCGCTCCGGATCGGCCTTTTTACGCCACTGGGATGCTACTCGACGCGCAAGATTTCGTCGATGAGCAAACCTACCATCGTAGCCGTCTGGCCAGGGCGTTGGCTTTCGGCCTGGGCAGCGGCACTTTGGCGGGACTGCGGGTTTCTTACCAAGCCGCCAATGCGAAGTCGCCTGAAGAAATTATCGTGGCCCCTGGCGTGGCGGTGGACAGGCTCGGTCGCATGATTGAAATTCCCCGCCCCGCCTGTTTAAGGCTAGGCCGATGGTTTGACGGTAAGATTGCCGCCAGTGGCGGTGACACGTTGCGGCTGGCTAGATATGACAATTTGGCCCGCTTTCTTAGTACACGTTCCCAAGCCGAGGACGCAGGGGAAATTCCAGCCCTTGCCGTGGTGGCAGATGTTTTTGTCCGTTTCATTGCCTGTGAGAAGGGTCTGACGCCGAGTTTCGCCGCCGGCCCCTTCGATGCGCTGGATGCGGTGTCCACATCACGTTTGCGTGATGCCTATGAATTGCTGCTGATTGAAAGGATTGATCTGCAAGATACACACAAAGGCTTGCCCGATGCAAAGCCGGATTTGGCCGCAATAGCCGATCCCGCCGCCCGTCTGGCGGCACTCCAGGATGCCGTGCTGGATGCGTGGCCGACTGCTTCGAAAGATGGCCTTAGCCTACTGCCCGAGCATCCGCCCTCAATTAAAGACCCCACCGCAGTATTCATTGGCCGTGTGTTGATTCCTGTCACCGCTGACAACCCCCCCGGTCGAGACGGTGACAAGGTGTTGGTCGATAACTGGCCGCGACATTTTCTGCCGCCGTTGAACCTCGTTGCGCATTGGCTAGGCGCTTGATTAAAAGGAGCATGTAATGGCTATATTCCCTGAAGTTACCCGAGTGCAGATTGGCAGTGAAGATGCAGCCACCTTGCGCGGTGCGGGTGCGCTGATTGACGATCCCCGCCGCCAGCGGCCACGCTATTTTGACGGACGCTTCCTTGCCGCCCGCGACTTGATCCGCGACCAGCAATATTTTCTCACGCGGGAAGCGGACTTGGGCCGGGCCACCGGTAGTGGTGTGGCCGAAGGGCTGGGAGTGCTGCAGCCGCCAGGTGCAGCGCAAACTTTGACGATTGAAGCAGGTCATGGCATCACGCCTTCTGGCGAGTTGGTGCGCCTGGAACAGGCAATGCAAATCAATATCGCCGATCTTCCCCGAACCGAGCAATTGTCGGCGAAATTTGGGCTTGGACCCATTCCCACCCCCCCTTTGCGCAGCCGCACCGGCCTGTTCGCACTGGCCTTGCGTCCAGTGGAATATACCGCCAATCCGGTCGGATCCTACCCCACCTCGGTCACTGGCCAGCGGGTGGTTGAGGATGGTGACATCATCGAGGCGACTGCGGTGATTCTGGTGCCGTGGCAAGATGATGGTGACGGCGATTCTCTAATTGCCCGCCGAGGCCGGGTGGCCCGCACTATTTTTACCCAGGCCGAGGACCGTGGACTGTCGGCGAATGTGTTGCCTTTGGCCATGCTGGCCCTGCAAAATAACATTCTGGTTTGGTTGGATATACCCATGCTGCGACGGGAACTCGGGGCTGACCGGGCCGATTTGCCAGGGCTGGGTTTTGCCCCAAGGGCCTTGCGTTTGGCGCATTTGCTGCAATTTCAAAGCCATCTCGACTATGTGAAGACAGTCAGTTCAGGCAATTACCCGGCTTCGGCTTGGTTTCCGGCACTGCCGTCTGCCGGGCCATTGCCTCCCAACGTGGTCAACCCGAACGATTTCACCCAGAGCTACTTCCCGGCCGGGATGAAAGTCGATTTCACCATAATTCCAGAGGATGAACTCCCGGCGCTGGTGGAAGAGTCCTTGGCCTTGCCGCCGATTGATTTGACCGCCCCGGCGGATACTTTTGATGCAATTGCCGTGATGGTGTTGGCACCGGTGCCACGCAACGAGTGGCGTGCGGTCAATGCCAAGCTAACCCGCCAGTCAGGCAGTTTGGTGCGCAAAGTCTCACCTGCGGCCACCAATTTGGTGGCGCAACGCAAACCATTGGAAATTCTCCAACGGCTACGCTTGCCGGCTCTACTAGCCGCCCCAATCGACACTTCCAATCCGGCTGATGCCGAATGGGCAAGGCTGGCGGGTCTTGGCAGCCTGTGGTTCGTGCGCAGACGCAATCTGGCCTATCGCGACGATTTGGTCGGCGAGTCGGTGCGCTTCGCAGGTGCCAGTTCCGGTGCAACGGATTTGTTGGTGGAGCGGATAAACTCGTTGGGCTTGGGCGATCAACTGACCACCGTGTTAGACAAAGCCTCGCCACGGGCGGCCATCGAGGTGAAGAGTCTGCTTGCCTCGCCTCGCTTCGTCGATTCTCCCGCATTGACGGCGGCGGCCATTGGGGAATTTGCATCGGCCCCGGCGCTTAACCAATCCGATGCACTGGGTGTGGCCGCTAGGTTGACCGCCCCCAATGTGGGTGACGGTTTGCTCAGGCTGGAGCAATCGACTCCGACCATGAGTCAACCGGCAGCCCTGCAAAACATCGCCGCTGGCAATGGGCTGGTCATTGACAAGGTGGCCCTGACGGCGAATAACACGGAAGTTCCCAACATTGCTTCCAGAGTGTTGGTGAATCCGTCCGGCATCGTAGCAGTCTCAGCCATCAAGCTGAGGCAATGAAAAAATGGAGGGAGTAATGACACCCCCATTTAATGATAGAAAGGGTGCCGACTACCGTCGGTGTTTGACATTTGTAAATATAATGGCGTCCACCATGACGGAGAGCTATCGTGAGCATTACTCCCATAGATAATCCGCTGCCTGGCGAGCGGGTGATTGCCCTTTCGCCGGAAACCTCCGAACAGGCAACAGTGACGAGCCTGCGCAGGCCCAATCTATTCACCGGTCGAACCCTGACCGCCCCCACGCTGTCGGGACGCCAGCGCTGGGAGTCCAGCCATTTGGAATTGCGTGGACAGGCGTTCACGCCCGGCGTTTCCCGTGGCTTGGAGGTCGGCCACTCCCTCTTGCCGCCGATCCTTGACGGGGGAGGCCCTAGGGTTCGCATCGTTGTCAATGCGGGCAGCGGCTTGGCCGCCAACGGCGAGGACTTGGTGTTGGTGCGGCAAGCGGAAATGGACTTGCTTGACGTTCCTGTCATAGTGCCAGAAAGTTTGCAAAGCGAATTCAAAGACGGGGAGAACTTGCGTAGTGCCATCAGGGTGAGACTCCCTCCGGTGGGAATCTTGCTGTTGCAGCCCGTCATGGTGAATGTCGCCGACTTCGACCCTAACGATCCCTGCGATCTTTGTCCTTGCGGTGGGGTCGGCCAAAGTGCCTTTGATCCTGTCAGCTATGAAGATTGGCGACTCTCTGATGCTGTGCGTGTGGTTTGGTTTCCGTGGCCGGAGGGTGATGCGTGGCAACCTCTGCCGGATCCGGGCCCGAGGCAGCGAAATTCGTTGGCCTACAAGATTTTTCGGATGGAAAACGAGCTAAAGGGGGGGCAGTTGTTGCCGTGGGAGCCGTTTGGCGTACCGATCGCCTTGGTGGCAGTGGATGAAAATTTCATCCCCCGATTCATAGACCGCTCTGCGGTGGCGCGTCGGGGCGGGCATCCGCGTGATAGCCGCCTGCAAGGTTTTTTGGAAAACCCGTCGCGGTTGGGGAAGAATCCCCGTTTGCCTGCTTTGTGGCAGGCACGGATCGAACAACTTGCCGAGCAGGTGGGGCAAATTTCCAGCGCATCGCCATCGTCGGAAGCATTCGCGCAGTCACTCGGCGATGCTTTCGCCTGGCTGCCGCCGGCTGGGTTATTGCCCCCCAATGTGCTTGATCTTTCGAACCTTTTGAAGCCTTCCAGCGCATTCTTCCCGTCTAATTTCTATTTGGATGTGGCACCCGTCCCCTTGGAACAACTCGACACCGCCCTACGTGAAGTTTCTGCTTTGGTCCCCTTCGATTTTTCTTTGGGCGAACGCCTGCGTGTTTTGGTCCCCGTGCCCCAGTCATCTTATGAGCCTAGGCTGTTAAAGCGCGAGGACATTGGTCCAGAATTCCAGAGGACACTGGAAGCTTTCCAGTTCGTGCGGGCACGCCAGCTTGGTGCACGGCAAAGTTTGCGCGTCAAAATCGCGTTATTGGATTCATTCACTTACGCCCTCCCGGTCAATGTCCCCGCCATTTCTGACGATCCGGCAGCCCTAGAGCTAGAAAGCTTGTCGCCTTGGGGTCCGCCTCCGCAAGGCGGTGGGCATCGGGCGGCACTGCGTTCGGGGTTGCACCAGCATTTTTTCGACAGTGCCACCGATACATTGAACATTAGCCCTGGGAATGTTCTTTACGCTTGGGTTTGCCTAGACCCAGACAACCCGCCGAGGACATTGATGCTGCAATGGAACGCCCAAGGCAGTTGGGGCCATCGTGCCTACTGGGGTGAAAATCTGATAGATTGGGGAGTTGATGGAACCTCATCAAGAAAGAGAATCGGCGACTTGCCCCCGAAGGGTTATTCCTTAGGCCAATGGTTTCGACTTGAGGTGCAAGCCATAGACGTGGAATTGGAAAACACCCAGGTGAGCGGCATGGCATTTGCCCTTTTCGACGGTCAGGCCGGCTTTGGGCCGAGTGGCGTCATCCGTGACGGTGCTGTTTCGCCTTGGATCACCGATCAACTGCCAGTCGGTGCGGTCACTCGTGGGGATTACCCGTGGCAAGCCTTGTCACCTAACGATCTGTGGGCACCGTTCGAGCCGACTTTTGGCTTTACCGTCACGCCCCGCCCGCGCCTGGGCGGCCATCGCACCCAAATTCGGGGCGGCAAACACGAATATGAATTCAGTAACGCCACTGAAACGCTGACTGTGGCCGCAGACCAGTCCTTGTATGTCTGGGTTTACCTAGACCCATCCAATCCGCCGCGTACCCTGATGTTTCAGTGGTTCAGCGGAGGGAGTTGGGAGCATCGAGCCTTTTGGGGCATGAATTTAATTGATTTGGGCGCTTTTGATGCGGTGACACCCAAACCGTCCCGCCGACAAATGGGGGGATTGCCTCCCACAGGTCGCTGGGTGCGCTTGGAAATCCCGGTTGCCGCAGTGGCATTGGTCGATCAACCCATATCAGGGATTAATTTCGCCCTTTTTGATGGCCGTGCCGTATTTGGGGCCACCGGCCGACTGGTGGATAACATTGAAATCCCATGGTTTGCCGATGCCATGCCCAATGGCGCATCCCAACCAGTCGATATGAAGGAGTACTTTCCTTCGCAATTTTTGAATGAAGCCGATTTGGACACTCCATTCATTTCCGCCCCCGGCACCGTGCCAGCCTATCCCTATGCCGGGACCCATGCGGCCTTTCGCAATCTTGCGGATGATAATGCCTTGGCCGAGCTTTCGGTGCGCGAACGGGCGCAGTTGGAAGTGCGAGGGATCGAGGGCTTCATTGCTTACCTGAAATCGCGTGCCGACCGGGCCGACGATTTGGCCGACTACGGTTTCATCAAGGTTCAAACCGATATTTACCGGTTCCGCCAGCTCATGTTGGATACTGTTGACGCATCGCGTTTGGCACTCTCCCCAGTATTGGCAAACATCGCGAAATCCGAAACCGCCACCGCCACCCAAGAGAAAATCTCAGGTTTTCTTGCTAACTTGAAATTCCAATCAGCCGCTACTCGACCGCTCGTCCAATCGGTGGCTCAGCCTCAAGCCGTGAGTGCGCCGGTAATGGCCATGGCTGCCGCCCCCCTTGCTGCATCAACGCTTATGCTGCGTAGCATGGGTAGTTCGGTCTCCAGCAATGTGGTGAGCGGGGTGCTCGCCCAACAGCAGCCATCCACTGCGGCCGCATTCCTATCGCCGTTGGTTGTTTCACCCGTAATCGGTGTCGCCCAATCGCCCACTTTTGCCATGAGTACTGTTGCCTCCGCCAAGTTCAATTTGGCTGGTATCATTGGTTCAAGTTCCGAGATAAAGCCCGTTATAAAAAAGCCTCAGATCACTCCATTCGACATTGTAGATGCCAGTCCCTTGGCGGGCAATCCCACCATACGCACGGTGAGTATCGCCCAACGGCTGGCTGCGCCGAAATCGACCGAAGCCAGGGATTATGTCACCTCCACCCGTCACGAGGGGGTCTACAATTTAATCCGCCTGGCCGATGAGTTGACGGCGGAGGACGGGGGGGTCACGCCGGGCCTTTTCTTCGGCATTGATGTGCATGGCATGGACGGTGAAGATTTCCTCAAACTTAACACCGGGGGTGTGCAGGCTAGCACAAATCGCAAGCGACCCCTGATAGAGTTTATCCAAAAAAGAGGTACCCTTCTGCCGCTATTGCTGAATCCACCCGCAGTCAAGGCAGGCACCCTAACGGATGAAGCGCAGCATTTTTCCGACAGCGCGGACTTGGCCGACAATTCCGTCGCCTTGCTGCGCCAGGTGGAAGGCCGGGTCAAACTCTATCGCAACGCCATCGCGACCTGCCAAAGGGTGTTGGACACGCTTCGCCAAGACCGGCAAGCGGCTGCGGCCCGTTTGGACAGTATCGGCGAGGCGTTGGCGCAGGCTCGGCATGATGTGGGTGTGACCCGCTCGTTGATGACCGAGGAGCAAGCGCGAATCGACGGGATCAATGCCCGCCGCGCCAAGGTGCTTGCCGAGGAAGTGAAATTTCTCGCGTATATCAGGCCGCGTGAAAACGACAATTTGCTGGCATCCCTGTCACGAAACATTGACCCAGGGCTAATTCCCGCCGCTGTGCCGACCTGTCTGGCGCAACATGACGATGTGCCGGATGATCTGCACGATATGCTCCGCGTCGTTCGCGAAGCGCCAGCCGCCTGGTTTGGCGAGGTGCCGCGATTGTTGAACAAGTTGGATCGCACCGACTTGTTGGTTAAAACCGTTCAAAGCGCCCAGTTGCGTAGCCAAGTGTTAAATATTGTCACGTCCAAGGCCCAGGTTTTTACGGCAACTTCCATGGCTACCAAGCTGGCGGGGGCGGTGGCGAATGTCTATGCGCGGCAGAACTTGGTGGTTAGCCAGGCAAGATCGTCGGCCATCCGTCTTGACATCAATGCACTGGCTGGGCTTAGTTGGCAGAGTGTTCTCAATCAGGCGGTTCAGGTGGTTTCTTTGGGTGACATCATCGACGGCCAGCATGGTCGTGGCATAGTGTCACGCCAAGCGGCCGAACATTTCGAACGGATCGGGCGCATCTGTGCCTGCCTGCACGCTGAGTTTTCCGCCGTGCTGCCAAGCATAAGGCTCGACTGGGCGGAAACCCTGTCCGAATTCGACAATCCGCCGCCATTGCGCAATCTGGCCAGTTTGCCGCGTTGGGGCGAAATCGACTATATTGACCGCCGTCAAATGCAGTCGTATGCCGATTGGCTGTTTGACCAAATCCAGGCTGCGGAACCCCGCGCCGAAACTTTGATGAACGATGTGGTGCGCATGTGCCTGTTATTGGCAAGCCATGCCCCGGTGGACCGCATCATCACCGGTCGATTGGCACGCCCGGTCACCGCCCGCCCTGGGGTGCGCATCCCGTTGACGGTTTTTGAACCAGCCAAGCTAAGAGTGGGTATGACGGCTTTGGTTTACCGGGGCGGTGAAATCGTCACCCGCGCCTTGGTGGAAGACATCGGCATGGGTGAGGTCTCCGCCCGTGTGGTGCATACCAGCACGGCCTCGGTCGATTTGGACGACAAGGTTCGAGTGCAGTTTGCCGCCACCGCGACGGTTTCCGCCTCGACGAGAATGTCGGTTTTTGCCGTGAAACGATGAAACCATGGCCACGGTGGAACGGACCGTCCGACATCTTAAGCTTAGGGCCAGGGATGAATCACTGGTCCGCAGTGTCGTGTTGCGGATGGAGGATGCGTTACGCACCGCCAGCCTCCCCGATGCCGGTGCCCGCCTTTTGGTGGTGCGGAAGCTTTCCCTGGGCCGAATCCCGGAGGGGATTTCACCGCAATCGCTGGCCATCTTGCTTGAACAAAAGGTGGCAAGCCAAGGCATCAGGGCCGTGCATGGGGTTTCGCCGGGTGCGGAGGATGTCAATGCGGTGTGGTTTCGCGACACACTGGAGGCTTGCACAGCCTTGGCCTTGAGGCTTGCGTCGGGTGGTTTGGCCCAAGGATGGTTTTGGCCGCTCGCCGTCTGCGGATGGCAGCCGGCATGGGGTCGCCAAGAATCATTGCGTTGGCTGGCCTTTTCCTTGGCGGCTAGGCAGGAGGCGGCGGTTGCTTTGCCCCGTTGGGTTTTGGATTTGGTTCGTGCAGGAAGGGCGTCCAGCTTGATTGATGCCTTGCGCCTAGGGGATGGCGTGGCATTGCTTGCTTTGAGCGGATTGTCGGTCGAAACCCGCAGTCCCGAAGCCGGTAATGCAAAGGCGACTGACGACGACCGTCACGCCTGGTTGCGCAAAATGTTAAACAAGTCGGGTTTGCAGGCACTGGCGCAAGAAGCGCCAACTCCCTCAGAAGGCCATTCTGTAAAATCATGGCATCCCGCCAGTGGATTATCAAATGTCGAACCTACGCACGAAGAGTGGCGCAACTTTGCCAAGGCATTTGGAAACGCTGACGCGGGGAATGACATGGTGCAAGCGGAGCAGGGGAGCGAAGATAACCAGGCAGGGTTTCAGGCAAACCAGCCCTATGATCCTAGTCGTATGGATGCAGGGCATCCTTTGGAAAAATCTGCCGAAAACTTGGATGATTATCGAGGCAATCCTTATGAGCTTGAGCAAATTGCAGCCGGATTGCCTTTTTTCAATAGTGAGGAAAGTGCAATTTCAAGCCTTCCAGTAAGTGAGCGTCAGGAATCGGCCGATTCATTACATGGAAGGAGCCAGTCACCCCAATCGGCGGAGAGCGGTTTTGACTTGCAACGTGCAGGGACTTTGCCTAGGATGGAATTGGGTGGATTCCCTACCTGTGCCGGTGGCCTACTTTTTCTATTGCCAGTGCTTGAGCGATTGGGTTTTGGCCCGTGGCTTGACACCGCTGCCGAGTGGGAAGATTGGGACATGGCAAGGTTCATGCTGCACAGGGTACTGGCTCGCTTGCGGGTTTGCCCTGACGATCCGGCTTGGCAGGTCGTGTCCGCAAACAGGCATGCCTATACGCCAAATACCTTCGAGGCACCGGAGTCATGGCTGGGCTTGTGTCAGAAACGGCCCCGTTTTGTCCTGCTGCCACAAGAGGGCGGTGGGCAACTGCGGGATTCCACGGGAAGGTTATTGCTCGGTGCCTGGCAAGGTTCCCCCTCGCCGTTCATCGCCTCACTGCTGAATCAAAACAGCGTTTACAGAGTGAGTGCCATGGGTTTCAACCAGTCACTGCCGCAGTTGATCGCCGAGTCTTGGCTTAATGCCTGCCGTCGCTGGCTTCGTCGGCAGGCTCGCATGGGATTGGCCGATTTGATTTTGCGTCCGTCGTTGATGGCGCTGACCCCCACGCATATCGATATCAGCTTTGAATTAAACGGTTCCGATCTGCGGGTGCGCCGTGCCGGTCTGGATATTGACCCCGGATGGGTGCCGTGGTTTGGTCGGGTCGTGATGTTCCACTATGACAGCCGCCGGCGTTCAGCCCCATTCCCGCCCACAAAGGGGATGCACGATGGCCGCTAATGTCAGAATAACCCCAGCCGAAGAGGCACCCATCGGAGCCTCTCTGCGCGGATACGCGCTGGCCGGACTTGCGGAATTGGCTCAAAGGAATGCGTCAACCGCAACTCCCACCCCCGAGCAGCGCTACCTGCTCGATCATTTTGCGACCTTGGCAACTTCAGGCCAACGTTTTTTCGCCACCTTGCCTACTTACCTAGCCACACCCGGCGAGGGCGATGCCCGCCTCCTCCTTCTTGCCTCCGCATTGGGCCTTACCGTGTTTGAAATACTTGCTGTGGCGCTTGCCGGGGCAGTCGAGGATGATGCAATGGCCGGTAGGGCGGTGGCATGGTTCCAGACACCAGTGGGTGGCTCCCGACCCACGCTGGGCTTGGTAGCCTGCGCATTCGCAGATTTGCCCGGAGCAGAATCACAGCCGATACACACACTGATTAGCGGCGCGGCCATGCAAAGCGGCCTGTTAGTGGTGATGAACGAATCGGGTCCATTGCCCGAGCGGCCTTTCGGCGTACCCATTCCGATCTGCCTCGCACTGGCTGGTCGCGATGCCGCCTTGCCCGGCACGACCATTGGGCTTGGCGAAACAATACCGGTAAATCTCCCGGCATCAGTCCTCATTGAGGCGGAGCGGCATGCCTGCGGACTCTCCGCCGGGCGGCGGCGGGGCCTCATCCTGCGTTCAGGTTCTGCTGCCGAGGGGCGCTCGGTCGCCGTGGCTGTCGCGACCGCGTTGGGTTTGCGTCCGTTGTTCATCGAGACCGACAAACTTGCAGGGCTTAGCCCATTGGCGCTGCTGCGCGGATTGCTCCCTGTATTTTGCTTTGAACTGGGCCCCAGCGAACGCCGCAAGCTACCCGAACTGCCCGGTTATGACGGACCCCGACTAGTGCTTTGTGGACTGGAAGGCGGCATTGACCAAGCCGGGGGGGCTTTGCTGTCATGGCTGCCACCCGTGCCTACACGAGATGAGCGACGCATTCTGTGGAGTGCATCGCTAGGGGATGGCGAACTGGCCAGTCGCTTGGCCCGCGAACACCGCCACGGCAGCGGCCGCATCGCCCAGTTGTCGATGCTAGCCCATCAAAGCGCGGTACTGGATGGCAGTCCGCGTCCGGCGCTGGCCCATATTGTGGAAGCGGCTTGGGCGGGTGAAGGGCTCGGCTTGGAAGCCTTGGCGCAGCCGTTGCGCGATCCAATCCCGGATGATGCGATGGTGCTCACGCCCGCATTGCGTTCGGAATTGGAAACTTTGCTGCTGCGCTGCCGCCACCGTGATGGACTCGCCAGCGATCTGGGCAGTTCGGCGCAAGCCCGCTACCGGCCAGGTGTGAAGGCACTGTTCGTGGGGCCGTCGGGAACGGGCAAGACGCTTGCCGCCGGCTGGTTGGCAAACCGCTTGCAGATGCCGCTTTACCGGGTTGATTTGGCATCGGTCACCAGCAAGTACATTGGCGAGACCGAAAAGAACCTCGCCCAACTGCTTGCCCTCGCCGAGCGGTCTGAAGTCGTGCTGCTGTTCGACGAGGCCGATTCCATGTTTGGCAAGCGCACCGATGTCAAAGAGGCCAATGACCGCTTTGCCAACGCCCAAACTAATTATCTGCTACAGCGGATCGAATCATTTGATGGCGTGACTTTGCTGACCAGCAACAGCAAGAATCGGTTCGATTCTGCGTTCACCCGCCGCCTGGACCTGATCGTCGAATTCCCCCTGCCCGGCCCCGAGGAACGGTTCGCACTGTGGTTGTCACACTTGGGTGCGAAGCATACGCTTACCGTGGCCCAACTGAATCAGTTGGCGGCCATGGTGGATTTGGCCGGCGGTCACATCCGCAACGCGGTGTTCACGGCGGCGGTGCTTGCCCAAGGCCGTGACGAGCCGATTGGATTCGGCGATTTGGTGGTTGCGGTCAATGATGAATACCGCAAACTTGGGCGTCAGATGCCCGCCGGGCTACGGAGTGGTTTCTGATGCAAGCCGCCGTCGCCAAGCCCAAGGCTGAACAGCGCAAAGCCCCATCCGTCCCTGAGCGTAAGGGATTGGGTTCGGTCGGTGCCGAACTTGACACCGGCGCACCTGCAGGAATGCCCGCATTTCTTCAGCGTAAGTGCGCTGCCTGCGAAGAGGAAGAAATTACCACCAACTTGGCAAGAACCGAGACTAGAGGATCCGATGCCCAGCCCAATGCAAGTGTCGTTCGCCGGGCCATCAGCGATCAGGGAGCGGGCCATTCCTTGCCGGAGCCGACCCGCATCAAGATGGAACGTTCATTTGGCGTGGATTTGGGGGGGGTCAGAATTCACACAGGCAGCACGGCCAATGCCGCCAGCCGCAATGTGAATGCGGAAGCCTTTACCCACGGACAGTCGATCTACTTCGCCCAAGGCCGTTACCAACCGGAGTCGCCAGCCGGAAGCGAACTGCTTGCCCACGAACTCACCCACGCCGTGCAAAACCGCTACGCTGCGGACGTTCCGGCAACAGCCGGTATCAGTCCTCGGGGTTTCAGCCTGAGTCGCTCTGGAGACCCGGCAGAACAGGAGGCAGATAGTGCCGCCCAAGCCGTAAGCACCGGACAACCGGCCAATGTCCAAGGCGCTCCCACCGCCTCCATCCAGCGCGAGGAGAAAGGTGCTTTCGATAAAGCATTAGATTGGACAGCAGCCCGTGCCGATGATGCCGGTAGCGCAATTTCGTCGGGTGTCAAGGCGGTAGGGGAGTTTGCCAGCGATCAGTTGATGTCGCTGTTACGCACAGTTGCCCCACAACTGGCTGACATTATCGACGAAGGCCCAATCAATTTCGCCAAGCGTAAGATCAACGAAGCACTGGATGCCCACATGCCGCAGGCTTTGGGTGGATTCAGCTTGAGCGAGTTGGTTGAAGGCGTGTCGGGCTGGCTAGGCGAAGCCGCGACTTTCGCCAAGGCGCTAGTCAAGGGCGATCAAAAAGCCTGCGATGCCTTCGCCGGCATGATGGAAAAACTCAGCCAGTTTGTGACCGCGCTAATCGACAATCCCGTCATCAATGCCTTCACCAGTGCCCTGACCAAGGTTTCTGACTTTATCGGCAAAGTGGTCAAGCTGGTTGCCGAGCCGCTATTTGACAACATGGTCAAGCAGGTTTCCGGCGCTTGGACGGTACTCAAAAAAATCTCTTCAACGGTATCAGGCTGGATCAACAAAGCAAAGAAAGCCGTCGGCAGTCTTTGGGACGAACTGAGCAAGGCATTGGGATTTGACGGCACCAACGAGGAGGGGGTCTGGAGCTACCTCAAGGGTATCGGCAAAGATATTTGGGAAGGCATCAAGGCAACGCTAGCCCCCGTCGTCGAGCCAATAAAGAAAGCCGGCATTGCCGTTGCTTTACTGACACCGATGGGGCAGGTTCATGCCATCGTCAAGTACGGTCCCAAGCTTGTGAAAGTCGTGACGTGGATTTGGGACAATGGGCTCAATCCCGACAAGATCAAGGATGCGCCGGAGGAAATCCAAGGCATGTTGACATCGCTGATCAGTGGGGTCGATGGATTCAAGGGCTTGGTGCAAAGCGGCTTGGATTGGCTCTCGGCTAAGCTCTCTGCCATGGCTGACACGGTACTTGAAGTGGTGGGTGCGATCACCGGGCTGCCATTGATTGGATTTGCGCAAAGTCTGTTTGAGGATGCGCAAAGCACTCTCAAAACTTTGGTTACGGACATCAAGAAAGGCGCCAAGGATGCCCTGGTGGCCATCGAAGCCGTGGCGACCAAGATCAGCGATTTCATAGCCCCCTATAAGGAAGTCATCAGTAGCTTTATCTTGGCGATTGTCAGTCCGCCGATGATTCCCTTAATCTTCGCCGGTTGGGGTTGGCGCAAACTACCGTCTTGCATCAAGATACCCATCCTTAATTTCATCCTGGATATCGCCATTGCAGCGATTGGTGCCATTCCTGCGGTAGCCACGTTCGGTTCCCTTTGGCCGTTGCTCAAACCGGCTGTGATGACTTTCCTAGGAACGCTTAGGGCGGCGGATGACAAGGTCAAGGAAAAAATATCCAATAAAATTGCCAAGGTCATCAGCGGGGCCAGCCCGGAATTCCTGATTGGTTTCGTAAAAGGGTTTGCCGTTGGGGTATGGGAAGGCATCACCGATCCGCTTAAGGCCATTTGGATGGTGCTGGAAGGGCTGGATACCGCCACTCAATACATGGCGAGCTTGGCGGGTTTTGGCGACAAGGAAGAAACCAAGAAACCACCCGAAGCGGCAGCCCCATCGATGTCTGCACCGTCGGCATCGGGTTCGTCAGCGGTGTCCAGCATCTCGGCTTCACCGTCCAAGTTGACCTCGACCATCAACTCCACCCCGTCCGCCCCTCAAGCCCCGGCCGTCAAGCCAGAGGAAGATGAGCCGTATGTGCCAGTCGATCCTAAAGCCGCGCTCAACAAAGCCGATGCCAAGATGCCTGAATCCACACGCAAGCTATTGGAAAAGCTGGCGGCGGATAAAGCGGCTCGTGAGGCGGCGCACCCGGCTGGACCAGCCCAATCGGCTGAACCGGAGCCAGCCCCGGAAAGTGCCGGTTCAACGGCAATGCCACCCGCTGATATGGCGGCGGTGAAAGTGCAAGCATCAGCCGCGTATAGTCAAATTGCGCCGGATGTCCAAACTGTGAAGGGGGGCTTCTGGGATGCTGTGCAGGAGTATTTCAATGGCAAGGGAATGAGTTTTGACGACATGGTTTCCAAGCTTTCCGAAGCCTGGGAGTCGGCGAAGAGTAAGATTAGCGAGGGGGCATCTTGGTTTGCCAACCAACTGATGGGGTTCTTCCACGGAAATCAAGCGGAAGCCGAGCTTGGCGACAAGATAGGATGGTTGACCGGGACTATCGTCTTCCAAGTCGTTCTGGATGCCATCACCGCCGGCACATGGATTGCCGCAGGCCCGGTGTTAAAGGGCATTGCCAAGTTTATCAATTGGCCGATGGAGTTTTTAGGGGAAGCCTTCAAACTGCTCAAAAAACTAGGTAAATATCTGATTGACGGACTGAAGAGTTTAGGCAGCGTCATCAAGGATGCGGCGGCGGGAGCCTTCAAAACGGTATCCAAGGCACTGGGTAACATCGGCGAACGCTTGCTGGTTCTTGGTGAAGAAATCTTGGGCAAGTTTGGAGGCAAGGCGGCTAAGGCGGAATCCAAGGCGGTGGGCGTTTTGGGCAAGGAGGGAACAAAACTTGCCGAGCAAAAAGGGGCAAAAGTCCTCACCGAAGCCGAGGAAAAAGCCGCACAGAAACTGGAGCAGCAAACCGCCAAGGTCGAGCCGCATCCGACTGCGGGACCGGAGCCCAAGCCCCATGCGGCTACCGAACCTAAAGCCGAACCCCATCCGGGTACTGAATCCAAAGCGCCGGGTGAAACGGTCGAGGTGGATAAGGTGCATCCAGAATCGGCGGCTAAGCGCGAAGCCAGCGTCGCCGAAAGTGGACATGTCGAAAGTGACAAGCTTACCCCGCAGCAGACCCGTAACGAAACCGACCAGTTCCGCAGCCGCCCCGAGTCACTTGAAGGCACACCGCCGCACCGCAAGTCGAAGATGGGCGAGCATGAGTGGCGCGAGGAACAACTGCCCAATGGCGATTGTACATTCTGCCGCCATTCGGCCACCAAGATATGTGTGGCAACGCCCGAACTCCGTGCAAAGGAACTGGAAAAGACCGAGAAGCATGTTTTAGGCTTGGAAGAACAAGCCGATGTTCAGGCCAAGGCTGCTGCGGAGGCACGCGAAAAAGCAATGGCGCACCAACCGCTTTCGCCGGAGGATGAGAAATACCTTAATAAAGATCTGCAAGAAGCCAAGGATCGTGCCGATGCTGCGAAAAAACGCCTCAGGACTGAAAGAGGCAATGCGACGAAGAATGCGAATACCGGCAAGGCAGAAGAAGCCGCAGCAGCACAAAAGAAGGTGGAATCGCTGGAAGCCGAACTCAAGCGTGCCGAAGAGGATGCACGAACCGCCCAGCAGATGCTCGACGAACAAGCCCATGCCCTTAAACGCGCCGAAGATTCGGAAGCCCTCGCAACGGCGGCGAAGAAAGAAGCCGAAACGGCAGCGAAGACTGTTGAGGATATGAAGGCTCTCGAAAAAGAGCTGGCAAAAACTGAAGCCGATTTAGCTGCGCTCAACAAGAAACGGCCATGGATGAAGGACGAACCCACTCACCGGAAGATGCAGGAGCTTGAAACCAAGATCGCTGACCAGAAGAAACAACTCGCCGCGCAAATCGAGGCTTCCAAGGGGCTCACCCCGGAAGCTCGTGAGACCCTGCGCAAGGGTACGCCATTCAAGGGCCCGGGTGGAGCCAAGCGAGAGAGCACTTTTCTGGAGAATTTGCCGCCCGAAGCCAAGGGACCCAACAGCACCTATGTGGACTATGTGACTGGCGAAACCCTCCCACTAGCGGAACTCCATATCGACCACGTCGTGCCAGTCGAACAGATTTTTGGCATGGAAGGTTTCGGTAGGCTGTCTCGCGCTGATCAGCAAGCTATTTTGGATTTACCGCAAAATTTGCGCTTCTTGGAGGAGAGTCGCAACACTTCCAAGGGAGCCAAGGGTCTAGCCGACTGGCTGGGCGGCAAAACAGCCAAGGCACCGAAATTGCCGGCCGCAGAACGCGAGGCACTGGCTAAGCTGGAAGCGGATGCACGCAAAAAGATTGAAGATGAAATTGCCAAACGCCTAAAGAAAATGGGGACACCATGACGCAAAGCATCACCCTGGACGGTCACCGACTGGTTGCAATCTGTGCCGGGCAGCACGACCTAGCAGCCCGTTCCATGCTTAATAAGTTCGCGGAATTGCATGCGGTTGGCCCGAGACTCGCTCCTGGCACACGCATCGACTTCGGCTGGATGCCGCTTCAAATCGAAGCCAACAACGGCGAGTGGCTAGTCTGCGAGCCAGACTTCGATAGCGAGCCGATGCAATGGCGGCCTTCGGTGGACGCCACTTTGGGAGTGCTTCAGGCCCAAGGAACGCTCATGCGTCACCTAGGCATCCAGCCGAAGCGGACACGCGGGGATCACTTGCTTTGGCTTGCCCCCAGCGCGGTTCGCGCATCAAGCGTCTATCTCCACCGCAAAGAATCCGAGTCTGCGGACAAAAGCGGCTGGTACATTGGGAAAGAGTGTTCTGAAGAAGATGATGAGGAAACACAGTGCGCAGTTGAAGTTCTTGCCGGCCGGCTGCTGTCGATCAAGCCCGAATGGGTTGTCGTGCTGACCTTACCGGTAGGCTATCTCGCGCAATTCGAGGAAGATCGGCTTACGGCTATTTACGACGATCGAGACCAATGCATTTTTCCTGTGCAAGATGGTAAGGTGCAATAAGGAATCCGCATTTTGCCGAAGTGAATTCGACTCGCGCATTCAATCCATGCACGAAGCTGCGGAAACGACCCGGCAAGCTTCCGCCCAAGCGGCGAGTGACGCACTGGATCCATTCGAATTTGAGGTCGATTTGAACTGCCAAGACCAAAAAGCAACCCTCTCCCCTCCGTCTCAAGCGGAATCCGCCACGACCGAGTCTGAATTAGCCTGATTCCATTTATGTTGGCACGGGGATATAATGAATCCACGCAGCACTGTTGGGATGCTACGGAATAAAGTGTTCCACTCAAACTTTGGTGCGATTTGAAATAACCCCGTGAGTGATAGGCTTGCCTTGCCACTTCTACATGCCCACGGAAAGCCAGTCATTTACCCCCGCATCACTTTGAATCACACCCATATTGCTGGGCCATCTGTTGATTGTTAGAGACGCGGCGCATACACTACAGTGTCTAGCAAGTCCCAACTAGGGCAAGCCTGAAGGGCCCAAAGGGAAATCGACGTGCCGAAGTGAAAAAATGGTGATGCCCTCCGCGTGGCTCCTGAAAATAAGACGTGATTCCCCCAAACTGGCGCGAGGATATTTTTGTCCCCATTATTTTTTTATAGCAAGCATGGATAGTGCAATGAAAAGTGAAAAAAAAGTAGCTATTGTTCAATCCAATTATATCCCTTGGAAGGGTTATTTTGATATGATTGCAGCCGTTGATGAATTCATCCTTTACGACGACATGCAGTACACTCGCCGTGACTGGAGAAATCGAAACAAAATCAAGACTCCGCAAGGATTGCAATGGCTGACTGTGCCGGTCAAGGCCAAGGGGAAGTTTCTACAGACTATCCGGGAAACTGAACTGGATGGAGTTGACTGGGCTTCTGCACACTGGAAAGCACTGTGCCAAAACTATCGACGTGCAGCTTGTTTCGATAGCGTTGCAGAACAACTGGAACAAGTTTTTTTAAATGCAGAAAATTCCAACTTGTCACAGTTAAATAGAACCCTTATCGAATGGGTATGCGAACAGCTTGGCATTGCCACCAAAATATCAAATTCGTGGGACTATACCCTCATTGATGGCAAAACTGAACGACTCGCCGATCTCTGTTTGCAAGCGGGAGGAACAGAATACATTTCCGGCCCTGCTGCAAAGGACTATGTTGAAGAAACTGTTTTCTCTAGCCATGGAATCAAGCTGACGTGGTTTGATTATACCGGCTACCCGGAATACCCCCAGTTGTGGGGTGAGTTTGAACAGGGTGTCAGCATACTGGATCTACTGTTTAATTGTGGCAAAAAGGCTTCCCATTATATGAAATTCGTTGGCTTTTCCACGCCGAAAGGTGGCTAGATATGAAAAAATCCTTCAAGTAGGTTATAGCTGAAGAGGATGCCGCCTAACATGCCGAGGACATCAATGTAAGCGGGTATACCCTCTTTGTGAATTTACAATTCTGTTCAAGAAACAACTATGAAACCACTCGTTATCTTTGGCACTGGCGAAGCTGCACATCTGGCGTACTATTACTTCTCCTCGGATTCCGATTATCAAGTGGTAGCCTTCACTGTAGACTCAGCCTATGTTAAAGCGGATGAATTATTTGGGTTGCCAGTGGTTCCGTTTGAAGGTATTGCCAACCAGTATCCTGTGGGTGGAAATGATCTTTTCATTGCAATAGGCTATGCCAAATTGAATGAGCTAAGGAAAACTAAATATCTTGCCGCTAGGGCATTGGGTTATCGGCTTGCTAGTTATGTAAGTTCCCATGCAACCATTCTCAATCAAGGCATGATCGGAGACAACTGTTTTGTTCTAGAAGACAATACCATCCAGCCATTTACTGTCATTGGCAACAATGTGACACTGTGGAGTGGGAACCACATTGGACATCATTCCATTATCCATGACCATTGCTTTATCACATCGCATGTAGTGATTTCCGGCGGTGTTGAAATTGGCGAGGCTTGTTTTATTGGTGTCAATGCTACGCTGCGCGATCATATCCGTGTGGGGGAGAGATGCGTCATTGGTGCCGGTACCTTGCTTCTCTCTGATGCTGAAGCGCAAGGCGTATATATCGGTCAGGCCACAGAACGCTCACGGGCTCCTAGTAACCGCTTAAAGAAGATATAAATCGAAATATGAAATGTAAATAACATGAAAAATAAATTAGTTGATTACATCTATATCTTGTTAACTATAGGATTGACTGTTTACGGACAAATCATATTAAAATGGCGGATCCGCTATCTGGGGAAATTGCCGGATAATATCTCAGATAAAATTAAATTTCTGGTTTCATTAATTTATGATCCTGGTATATTTTCAGGATTCTTTGCGGCATTTTTAGCCTCGCTTGCTTGGATGGCAGCAATGACGAAGTTCGACATCAGCCATGCCTACCCTTTCATGAGCTTGAACTTTGTCCTTGTTTTATTGTTAAGTGGTTTAATTTTTAGTGAATCGGTTACGACTAATAAAATTGTTGGGGTTACTTTTATTGTGATTGGAACTTTAATTAGTAGCTATGAATAGTTCGTCCCGAAAAATAGAAGTCGGTCAAAATGTCAAATTACTTGTCATGTGTTTATTGTGGTCAATTGTTTTAGTAGGAACGCTATTTTTATTATTTGAGCCTCGATGGGAAGGTAATGACGATGTTGGCATGTCAATGGTGGCTCAAGGTTTTGGAATCGCAGCTTATCCTTCAGCATATATTGTTTTTTCTAACATATTGTGGGGATATTTCGTTCACATATTTCCGACAATCAATGGTGTCCTAGGGTATTCTTTAGCTACTTTGATGGTGCTAGTGCTAGTTGGTACAACAATCCAGTTGTTCTTAATTCAAATTGGCGTTAGAAAGGACTTCGCTTTCCTTCTTGTCCTAGTGATAATTGCCAGACCCACTGTATTTCCACAATTCACAATTAATGCAGGTTTATTGACTGTATCAGCAGTAATAGGCTGGAATGTTTATCATCGGCAATTGAATGTGGGTAGTCTAATTTTATCATGTATAATGGCATTTTTGGGTTTTTTAATTCGTAGTCAAGAATTTCTATTTGTACTACTTGTAGCACTACCCTATATTCCATGGCATCGAATAAAAGATGATCGCCGCTTTCAATTGGCCTTGACAATTCTGGTTGGGTTAATCGCCGCAGCTAAGGCGATAGATTATTTTGCGTATTCTACTGTAGAATGGGATAGATTTCGTTCACTTAATTTAATCCGTGCTGCATATACTGATTTTGGAGCAGTTGCACAACTACAGAAGCGTACTGATATTTTACAGAGGTTCGGGTATTCTGAAAATGATTTAACCCTTATTGGAAACTTTTTTTTTGCTGATCCTTCAATTGCCAATCCAGAAAAACTACAAGGCATGCTTTCATCTCTTGACACATTGCCATTTTTAACTGTAAATTCTAATTTGGCTATTGATGTTCTTTCCAGCTTGGTAGACAAGGAATTATTGCCACTCACTTTTCTTGCTATGGCTCTAAATATACTTTTACCGAGTAAAAAAAATCTCTATGTATGGGGTATATTTATTGCCTTACTAGTTTTTCAAGGGGTTTTGGGTAGGCCTAGTGCAATACGTGTATACATTCCTGTTGTATCATTTATTATATTGTTATCAGTATTGTCTTCAAAATTCTCAAGTGCCAAGGGAATAATTGTTTTATTACTAAGCTTTTCCAGTATTTTTATGAATATCAAAGAATTACAGGATGAGTCTCGTAATACAAAACAATTAACAGGTATGGCTCAATCCATTGTTAAACAATTACCATTTGACAACTCTTACGTCAATTGGGGTGCGGCATTTCCATTTGAATACGCATACCCTGTTTTGGATGGAGATGTGGAGTTAAGAAAAGTGAAACTCTATTCATTAGGTGTATTCACTCTTGCTCCATTTTCAATAGCATATAAAGAAGAGGATAATGGTGAGGGGTTTATTAAAAGGTTCAGATCAACTGACGGTATTAAAATTATACTCAAACCTAATTATTTACCTTTGCTTAAAATATACTGTAAAGAACATTTTGGCAGCAAGTTAAATATTCTTTATTCAGAAATAAACGGTTTCTATAAATTAGTTACTGTAACCTGCAGAAATTAATATTTTTCTTCATGATTTAACACTATATTACAACGAACGTACCGAGATTATCCGTGAAAAGTATACCAATCGCAGCCAGTCCCTGTCGGGGCCAGATTGATAACTATACTTGGTGAGATATTGGCTCGTCATTTCTTCCTGGAGAACTCATGGCCGCTTTCTTGTGGGCGCAAATGGAGGAAGCTGAGATTATCGCAAGAGGCGGATAAATATTTTGAATATTTACCACCAGAATTTAGTCGGCCTCGAATCAGAGGGTTTGGTTGTCCGACCATCCAAACCCCAAAATACGCAGCACTGCTCATCTGTATTATATTCTTGTACCAAGCCTCCAACATAGAACAGCATAAGCTTCATAATAAATATTAATGACCATTTACAGCATTTTTAATATCAAATAGTTACTTAAAAATGAATATACGCAACATGTAGGAGCGGGCCATACCCGCGATAAATAGCCCATTTTTGCTGAATCGGCCCAATCAATCGAGGGCATGGCCAGCTCCTACGGCTTAAATAAAGTAATCAATTGATATTGAAAACGCTGTATTTGCGTGGTAACGAAAGCAAGCAGAGTCGCGTTGTCGCGTTAATATTAATCACTTACCGCGAGGCCAAAGCCAGATTTTCCATAATTGTTGCCGTTATATAGCATGTATCGTTGACCATTATGGTCAAATACAAATGGGTATTCAATCATTTCAGAATCCCAACCGCTTTTGGATATATCTATACCTACTTTACCGTCAAGTCGTTTCCAGTGAATGCCATCATATGATTCAGCGTATCCAATTCGGTATGACAAACCACGAAAGGAGTACCACATCCTCCATCGGTCACTGTCACGAATTACTGACGGTCGCGAAATTGCGTATTCTTGATCGTTAGCAAAATCGATGGCAACAAGTCCGTCTCTTCGCCAATGCACTCCATCGCTGGACTCTGCATACTTTATATGATACCGATGCTCTGGCTTGCCCTGTTTCATCTGCCAGCCCGTGCAGGACAGATACCACATACGCCACAAATCGTCTCTAGGGAGGACACAGCAGCTTGCACAAAAATGGGGTTCACTCATAGAACGATCTACGATTGGCCCATTAGAGTAACGCTCGAAATCACCTTCTTCCGTGCCAATTGATAACCCTATTGAGTTGCGAAAAGGAATGGTTACACCAAGATTCCATCCAATATAGTAAAGCAATTTTTTGCCCTGATGAAAAGCAAGCCACGTTGCCATCGCGCCACTATCATCAAACTCACCAAGCTCCCCAGGGGAAAGAACGGGGTTTGTTGATATATCTAGAATCTTATCCGGTCGATCCATATTGATTATCACAAAACTGGTGAAGCTTCTATTCGATCTGTCGCGGGAACTAAAATATATCTTGAAAACGTTTCCGTCTATACATTCAGCTATTGGAACAGCCGCATGGGAGTGCATCCACGGGGTATGACCTGATGGGCAAAAAACGAGACCTAACTTTCGCCATTTAATGCCAGTATTCATAAGCTTCTTATATTAGTGTATTATAGAGTAAAAATAAATATTATATAAAATCTAGTCCATACCTAATAATGGACATGATGCTTGAGCTTCATTTTTTTGATGCATAAATATGCCTTACTATGGTATAAGGTCGTCGTTTTGTTTCAGAGAAAACTTTGGATAGGTATATTCCGATCACTCCTATAAAAGAAATGATCATCCCGCCGATAAGCCAGATGGATGCCATCACAGATGTCCAGCCAATTAATGGGTTAGTGAGGAACATCCAGTTAACTAGTAGATAAATAATATAGATAATAGCACTTATTGAAATTAAAACTCCGAAATAGAATATTCCAATTAAAGGTGCGTTGCTGAACGAAGTAACTGAATTGACAAGCAAAGACGCTTTTTTGCGTAAGGTGTAAGTTGTTTCACTGGAATTATGCTTTTTGACCGTTTGAGGGATTTGATTGAAGCCTGTAATATGCCAAAGGCCTGCAATGAAAAGTTCTCGCTCCTTGTGGAGCAACAAGGCATTGACGTAGCGCCGAGTCATAAGGCGTGCGGTGACCACATTTTCGGGTAGGGCAATACCTGTGAATGCTTTGAAAAAGCGATAGAAAAAATGTCCGCTCCACTTCTCGAAAAAGGAACCTTTACGCTGCTTTTGCATGCCATAAACTACATCACATTTTTCGGTTGCCATCAGTTCGGCAAAAGGGATTAACCATTCCGGGTCTTCCTCCAAGTCGCAATCAATTAAAAAGACGT
>Ga0265593_1000252_pt1 | contig 33790 bp, 40 predicted proteins | sample saktaG_8_FD_190136 | JGI IMG/M metagenome (GOLD analysis project Ga0265593, IMG submission 190136) | Saline water microbial communities from Sakinaw Lake, British Columbia, Canada - sak_2011_5_24_36m | ecosystem: Environmental > Aquatic > Non-marine Saline and Alkaline > Saline ... | reverse complement strand
GTAGTTTGGCGGATACGATTACGTTTATCACTACCGCACTGTCGGATGTAACAGTAGTTGGTGGTACCGTGGTTGGTGATAGTATCGCTGCCGTTCCTGCAACTGCTAACACGGCAACATTCCAAGATATGGACACTGTGACAGCAACCGCTGGTCTGACAGGTTCTGTGTATACGATTACGGGTACTATAGCTACAACCGTTGCTGCTGGCGTAGGCGCACAAACTATCACCAGTACAAACACAACCACGGCAACAACTATTACTGATACCACCAATATCGCGACAACGTTGACAACTGGGGCTTCAACAGGTGCTTATTCAATTACACCAGGAACGGCTATTAGTGCTATTGCTGCCACTGCAAGTACAGCTGGTGCGTTGACTATTGTTGCACCAGCAGCGAGCTTTTCACTTCAGGAAGGTACAGCTAATGCTGCAACTGTTAGCATCAGCGGTGGTAATGCCTCGAATACTATTACTGTAGGCGGAACGACGGCATCAACAACTGCTCACACCTTCACCAGTACAGCATTGTCTATTATTAGCTATACATCTGGTGCAGGCATTCAAACTATCACTACAGGTGCTGGTGCAGATACCATTTCTGCTGGTGCGGGTAACGATATTATTGCTTCAGGTGGTGGGATTGACTCGATTACTGGCGGCTTAGGTGCAGATGCCATTACATTAAGCGTTGACGCTGCCGTCGATAAAATTATTCAAGCCGACGGTGATAGTATCGCCCGTTCAGCCGCTTCAAAAACTAGTGGTGTCTACGCATCTGGCGATACCATTACATTTAGCAATGGTGTTGATGTGATTACTAATTTCTTGGCTGGTGCTAGTGGCGATACGTTAGACTTAGGCACTGCAGGTGCAGCTGTCACAGGTATCGGTTTGACAGTAACAGCAATGACAGCCGCTAAAACCATTATGTTCTCTGGTGCTTATGCTTCAGGTGTGTTCACTATTGCACCGACTGGTGTTGGGGCGGATACGTTGTTGCTTGATACTACGGTTGCTTCTGACCAAGCAGAATCAACAGCCGATACATGGATTGTACTCGTGGGTGCTGTTGATAACGTTTTAACTTCTGCAAACTTTATTTAGTTACGATTCTGTAAAGCGGGTTAATTCCTAATCCACTTTAAAACCCAAAAAAACCGCCCATAGCTCACGCGAAGGGCGGTTTTTTTATGTTAAAAGAAAAATCAAAAACTAACTTTGTCAGTGATTTTTCACCTAAAATATATAGTCGAAGTCGTCATCTAGTTTTGTTCAATTTGTCACGGCATCGCACTACAATTTTTATAGAGTAATCACCGCGCCATTTGTCGTGTGAAAGTTAAATTTCACTCCTTGCGACCTTGTTTTTAAACCAACCATTTCACAAAATGCTAACTAAAATTTATTCTAATGATGCGTTGTACACGCAAATTTTTAAAATCACGATTCAAAATGGTGACAATCACAGTTATGGTTCGGGCGTTTTGCTCGCGGGTGGTCAATATATTTTGACCGCCGCCCATTTATTTTCTGGCAATCCAACATTGTCGAATGTACATATTATTAACGCGGCTGGTCAAACGATTAGCGGTGCAGCGGAAATTTATTCACATTCCAATTGGGAGAATAATCCCACCAGCTACAATAATGATTTAGCGATAGTTAAACTCGCCCAACCGCTCGCTCCGAATATGGGTTATGAAATTTATCGTGCGACTACCGAAATTGGGCAAACCTTTATTCGCGCAGGTTATTCAGGAAATGACGTGGTCGCAGGTAAAAATACTTACGACGCATTCACCGATATAATTAACACGTCATTCGGCAGCCACATCGAAGCGGGTTCACAATTACTTTATGATTACGATGATGGTTTGGCACAACACGATGCGATTGGGAAATTGTTTAATTTGCCGAATTTAGGATTGGGCAGCGAAGAAACGATGTCACAAAATGGTATGTCAGGCGGCGGGACGTTTATAGATGGCAAAATTGCAGGCATTGGCAGTTTTATTTTTCGTGCCGAAGTGTCGGACGTGAATGGCGTGACGGATTCATCGGTGGGTGAACTGGGTTCGGATACCCGCGTTTCGACACACGCCGATTGGATTGATTATGTGACGCAAGGAAATCCAGTTTATAACGCGCCAATGCTGGCTTCGGAAGTGATGAAGAATGTGCCGGAGCCGAATTACAGCTCAGTGGTCAATTATTTTTTTGCCGCATTTGGCGAACCTTTGACACAAGCGATTTCGTTTAATTTTCACACGGTAAATGGCACCGCGACTGCGGGGCAAGATTATGTGGCGATACAAGGACAAATCACATTACAAATTGGACAAAATCACGTTGCCATTCCCATCACTATTTTGGGTGACAAAATCGCTGAAGATGATGAAACTTTCTCGTTGGAAGTGAGCGACGCCGTCGGTTTTAGTTTGCCCAATAACGCACTTATTTTAACGGCAACACACACTATCATCGATAACGACAGGCTTTTATTTTGAGCGTTTTCAACGGTTGGATTTCTATCCTTTTTCAATAAACGTCAACGTCCGTTCTGGCAAAATATCCTTATTTTCCCCTTCCAAATACAGTCGCGCATCTTCGTGAACCGTAGACATAAAACGAATTAACTGAATTTCACGACGCATTTTTTGTTCAAATTCGGTGGTTTCCCACATTTCATTCAGCAGATATTTGGCGTGATGATGAATCGTAAACGCCACCGCTTCGGGCAAATGCGTATAACTACTTTGAATCGAATGTTTGAGTTGGTCGAGCGAGGCTAGATATTGTTTATAATCTTTCACGTCTTGTTTACATTTTGTTTTAAACATCAATAATTCGGCATCGTGCTGTGTTTGTAAAAGCGTTAATTCATGTTTTAACTGCTGACTGCGCTTTTTCAATTCGGCAACCATCACTTTTTCGGCTAACACTTGAGCGAGTTTTAACGCCGCTTGCTGTTCCTGATTATCGCGTTTCCACGTTAAATTTTCAGTTTTAAGCGATTGAATAGTGGTAACGATATTTAAAAGCCAATTTTTCAACATAATTATTTGCGATTCAAGTTTGAAATTTTAAGATGCAATTTTATCAGAGCCTGTTCATTTTGTTGCGTGAGATAACGTCGATTTTCCTGTTGTAATTGCAAAAAATACGCTTTCGGAATTTGTGTTTTAAGTCGCTGCAAATCCTGTTCGATAGCTTCAGAAAGCGCGTGAAGCTGCACGCGATTATTTTTTTCAAGAATCTGTTTGCATTGCCGTTCTTTGAAATACGTCAGTTGTAACCGCTGCAAATAAAACAAACGATGTCGGTTAGTCTGTTGATTTTGTATAAATAAAATTCGACGTTGCCCACGTTGTTCTGCTGAAAAATACTGCTGAAAAATGTGCCATAATTTTTTGAAAGAAAAAATGAAACTCATAACTACCAACAGACCAAAACCCGCTAACAAAACGAATGCTGAAGCGTACATCATAAAAGTGGAAATCGCCAAAAACGTAAAAATCAACAATGTTTTCGCCAACAAAAATAACGGCAAATATAACAACATCATCAAAAACGCCACGCGAATCAGCATCGAATGTTAATAATGGGGCGGTAATTCATACTGCGGCGACGCATCTTCAGGTATTTTTGAAGACAAATTATCAACCCGTTCGTGCATAGTTTTATACGCCCGTTCGAGTCGATCTATTTGTTGCTGTTGCGTCGCAATAATATCATTCAATGTTTGCAATAAATCATCTTGATACGCCATTTTAATTTCTAATTCAATTAAGCTATTTTCTGTCATAGTGAATCCTGTTGAGTGCGATAAATGTGTCAAAAACCACTCAAATAATTGAGTGTTCATGATAATTGAACCATGCGAAATGTGAAATTGAAAAAAGCTGCCCCTCTGTCTCATACGAAGGGCGGTTTTTTTTGCATCCAAAAACTAAATTCAAATCCAAATCTACAATTTCCCCCAAATATCATTCACGCGTTGAATAATATCGGGCGACATCGTAATCGTTTTTCCCCACTCCCGATTCGTTTCACCCGCCCATTTATTCGTGGCATCGAAACCGACTTTTGAACCCAAACCAGAAACTGGCGACGCAAAATCTAAATAATCAATTGGCGTATTTTCCAAAATCGTCAAATCTCGCGCCGGATCCATGCGCGTGGTAATCGCCCAAATCACGTCTTGCCAATCGCGCACGTTAATATCGTCATCCACCACAATCACAAATTTTGTGTACATAAATTGCCGCAAATACGACCACGTTCCGAGCATCACGCGCTTGGCGTGACCCGCATATTGTTTTTTCATGCTGATCACAGCCATGCGATACGAACAGCCTTCGGGCGGCAAATAGAAATCGACAATTTCAGGAAATTGTTTTTGCAAAATGGGAATAAAAACTTCATTCAACGCCACGCCCAAAATCGCAGGCTCATCGGGCGGACGACCGGTGTAAGTGCTGTGATAAATTGGATTATTGCGCTCGGTAATCGTTTCAATCGTGAAAACAGGAAATTCGCTGACTTCGTTGTAATAACCAGTGTGATCACCAAAAGGCCCTTCAGGAGCCATTTCATTCGGATAAATAAAGCCTTCTAAAACGATTTCCGCGCTGGCGGGAACTTGTAAATTATTACTCAAACAATTCGCCAATTCGGTTTTGCTGCCGCGCAATAAACCGGCAAACGCAAACTCTGAAAGCGAATCGGGAATCGGTGTGACCGCCGCCAAAATCGTGGCAGGATCAGCACCCAAAACCACTGTCACGGGAAACGGTTCATTCGGATGCACGGCTTGCCATTCTTTGAAATCCAACGCGCCACCCCGATGCGCGAGCCAACGCATAATCGTTTTATTTTTGCCTAAAACTTGTTGACGATAAACGCCCATATTTTGCCGTTCTTTATTCGGGCCTTTCGTAATCACCAACGCCCAAGTAATCAGCGGCGCGACATCATCTGGCCAACAATGTTGAATCGGATAACGCCCCAAATCGATTTCGTCACCGCGCAACACATTTTCTTGGCACGCGGGATTTTTCACCATTTTGGGCGACATATTCAGCACTTGTTTCAACACGGGAAGTTTGTCCAGCGCGTCGCGGAATCCTTTTGGCGGTTCGGGTTCTTTCAAATACGCGAGTAATTTTCCAATTTCACGCAATTCTGTCACAGAATCCGCGCCCATTCCCATTGCGACGCGGTGCGGCGTACCGAATAAATTTCCCAGAAGCGGCACGTTATAGCCTTTCGGGCGTTCAAAAAGCAGAGCTTGTCCTTGCGCTTTTAGCGTGCGATCACAAATTTCAGTAATTTCTAAATGCGGATCCGCTTGATAAAGCGTGCGTTTGAGTTCGCCTTGTTTTTCAAGTTGAGCAATAAAGTCGCGCAGGTCGTGATATTTCATAATTTAATTTTGAATAATGGCTGCCAGAAAAGGCACATTGTAACGTTGTTTTTAATTGCGTTCATTGTCGGCGAACGCTGGAATCTAATGCGACAACAATTTTTTGTGGGTGTGAATCGACATCAAAATACCGAAACCCGCACACAATGTCACAATCGACGTGCCGCCGTAACTCACCAGCGGCAATGGCACGCCGACGACAGGCAACACGCCAATCACCATGCCGATATTCACAAACACATACACAAAAAAGGTGAACGCCAAACTGCCCGCCAATAAACGGCTATATGTGTCGTTGGCTTGCGACGCGATAAATAAACAGCGGCTGATAATCAACAAATACAACACCAATAAACAGACGCAGCCGAATAAACCAAACTCTTCGGCGAAGACCGCAAAAATAAAATCGGTCGAACTTTCCGGCAAAAAATCCAATTCCGATTGGGTGCTTCCGAGCCAACCTTTTCCGTAAACGCCGCCCGAACCAATCGCGATTTTCGATTGAATAATGTGATAACCGCGCCCCAACGGATCAGCTTCAGGATGGAGAAACGTCAGCACGCGAGCGCGTTGGTAATCGTGCATGAAATGCCACAGAATCGGCGTAAGCGCAGTTAATACCGCGCCAATGCCAATAATAAACCACCACGATAAACCCGAAAAAAATAAGACTGCCGCGCCCGAACTCGCGACTAATAACGCCGTGCCTAAATCGGGTTGTTTCGCAATCAGCAACGTCGGCAACGCAATCAACACACTGGCAATCAATAGTTGTTTCGGTTTCGGCGGCAACGAGTATTCGGCTAAATACCACGCAATCATCATCGGCGTGGTAATTTTAATCATTTCAGATGGTTGAAAACGAAACGCGCCCAATTCCAACCAGCGTTGTGCGCCTTTGCCAATTTCGCCCAAAATCAACACCGCCAACAACAACACAATCCCCAAACTGAACAAAATGACCGACCAGCGTTTGAATTGATACGGTTCAACGTGCGCCAATAAAATCATCAATCCGAACGCCAATCCCACCCGCGTCGCTTGCCGAATCAACACGTCCAAATCTTGCCCGCCCGCGCTGTAAAGAATGACAAAGCTCAAAATGGAAATCAGCACCAACGTCACAAATAACGGAATATCAACATGCAATTTGCGTAAGAAATTACCAAAAAAGGAATGCCGTTCAAATTGTTCGTGGCGCGTTTCAGTTTGCATCAAGACTCTCCAAGTGTTATTTATCCCTTTTCATATTTCATAAAAGAAAGAAAAGGAGTAAATTTAATGGGTAAATTCTACGGTGAATACAACTGATTTAAAAGTAAGAAGGTGCTGCGGTTATCGCCGCGCTTTTTTGAAAAAGAAAAAAGCAACAGGAAAATACACAATGAACGACATTGAAGAAAACGTAACCAGTGAAATATACGCGCCTCCTAAATTTGTTGGGCGGGGCGGCGATAGGTGAGGAATTATTGAGACATTAAAAGCAAAATTGAAAAGTGGCACGATGAACGACGAAGATTTGAAAAGATTTGAAGCATTAGTTGCAAATTAACGTAGCAGAAATACAGAGATTTAAAAATGAACGAGACAACGAACGGACGAAAAGAAGCAACGGAAGTAGTAAAAGATGCAGCGACAAAAGCAACGGAAGTGTTAAAAGATGCAGCGATAAAAGCAGCGGAAGTGATAAAAGATGCAGCAATAAAAGAAGCGGAGGTGATAAAAGATGCCGCGATAAAAGCAGCGGAAGTAGTAAAAGAATCGGCGACAAAAACAGCGGAAGTGGTAAAAGAAGTCGCTGAGGCAGCCGCCGTCTCTATGGCGGATGTCGCGAAAACGGCCGCACAGGAAATCGCCATAATAAAGGCGGAGAAAGAAACGATTAAAAAAGAACTCGCATTTCAACGCAAAAAATACGAAAGAGAAATTAAACAGCTCGCGTTCTATGACGCTCTCACGGGTTTGCCAAATCGTCGAAAATTGCTTGACCGAATGAACTACTCAATCCAATTAAGCTATCGACAAGGTAAAACATTCTCGGTATTTATGCTGGATTTAGACAAATTTAAAGCAGTGAACGACACGTTAGGTCACGCAGCGGGCGACGATTTACTCAAACAAGTCGCGGCAAAAACGACGACTAAATTACGAGAAAGTGACATGGTGGCGCGGTTTGGCGGCGACGAATTTGTCATTATTTTAGAAAATTGTCGCACACAAGAAGCCGCTGAAAAAATAGCAGCCAATATAATTACGGCTTTAACCGAACCCTTTACGCTATCAGACGGAAATATTGTTCAGATTGGCGCAAGCATTGGCATTAGTTTTTATCCAAAACACGGAACAACGCCAGAAAAACTAATTGATGCCGCCGACCATGCGCTTTATCAAGCCAAAAAACACGGGCGAGGGTGTTTTAAAATGTTTAATACCTAATAAGAGCGCGATCGACGAAACAACAATCAAAACATTAACCAAATTAGTCAATTAACGCCCGCGACTTTTGATAACACTAGCGCAGTGTTTCAAGAGCCTCCAAGTATTGATCAATCACTTTTCCCGCGATTGGCGCGGCAACTGAACCGCCGTGACCGCCATTTTCAACGATGACAGCCACGGCAATTTTCGGATTTTCAGCAGGAGCAAACGCGATAAAAAGGGCGTGGTCGCGTAATTTGAAATCTATGGCGTTTTCGTTATATTTCGCTTCTTGTTTGATGTTGAAAACCTGCGCCGTCCCCGTTTTACCAGCGATGTGATAAGTAATGTGTTTACCGATATTTTTCGCGGTACCGTGTGCGTCATGCACCACGTTCACCATCGCGTCGGTAATATGCTGCACATTGATCGCTTTCAACGGAATGATTTTGCCGTGAGTTTCAGTACCCGCTTGCGTTTCCGTTGCGGTCACTATTTTATCGACTAAAAACGGTGTGACCACTTTGCCGCCATTTGCCAACGTTGCCGTCGCTCGCGCTAATTGCACGGGTGTAACTTGTAAATATCCTTGTCCAATGCCGGTAATCAAGGTTTCACCTGGATACCAATTTTGATTTTTTTGCTGTTTTTTCCATTCGCGCGACGGTAATAAACCGGCTTTTTCGCCGACCAAATCAATGCCTGATTTTTCACCAAAGCCGAATTGCTGTAAAAACGTGTGCATATTATCGATGCCTAACACCGACGCAAGACTGTAAAAATACACGTCGCACGATTCGGTAATCGCGTCACTCATGCTAACAGAACCGTGACCGCCGTGTTTCCAATCGCGGTATTTGTGCGGCACATTCGGCAATTGATAATAGCCAGGGCAAAAATGTTTTTGTTCAAAACCAATCGCGTTATATTCCAAACCCGCTAACGCCACAAACGGCTTCATTGTTGAGCCTGGCGGATATAAACCGCGCAACGCCCGATTATAAAGCGGCTGATTTTCAGAGGATTGCAACGCCTGATACGCATCGTAATCAATACCGACCACAAATGGATTTGGATCAAAACCTGGACGACTTGAAAAAACCAAAACACCGCCCGTTTGCACATCAAGTGCGACAACGGCACCGTTATAACCTTCGAGTGCGTCATAAGCGGTTTTTTGTAAATCAATATCGAGCGTCAAATACAAATTCGCACCTGTCACAGGTGGAACGGTGTTAAACGTGTTGATGGCGCGAGATTGAACGTTGGTTTCCATTTCCGCGTACCCCGTTTTGCCATGCAATTGGGTTTCGTAAAAACTTTCGATACCTAACTTTCCAACGTGGCTTGAACCGCGATATTCCGACATTGGCAAAGTTTTCATTTCCGCTTCATTGATACGACTGACATAACCGACAACGTGTGCTGCTAAATCAGTGTAAGGATAATGACGCACGAGGCGTGATTGAATATCAACGCCCGTAAAATACGGACGTTGAACAGCGAATTTCGCAATTTCTTCGTCAGTCATACTGAGCAATAACGGCGTGCTGATAAAGCGTTTTTGTCGTTTGCGTTGTTTTTGAAATTGTTCAATTTTTTCGTTTGGAATGTTGAGCAATTCTTGTAATCGTGCCAACGTGCCATCTAAATCGCTGATTTGTTCGGGAATCAATTCAAGGCTAAAAGACTGCGTATTTTCTGCAAGAACTTTACCGTTGCGGTCGTAAATCATGCCGCGTGTCGGCACGAGCGGTTGGATTTTTACGCTATTTTCTTTGGCAAGCGTGGCGTAATGTTCGTGTCCGACGATTTGTAAATAAACCAAACGCACGCCTAGCCCAATCGTCAGTAAAACAACAATGCAAAAGGCAGCGATAATACGATTAACAAAAACTTGATTTTCGACTGAGTTGTCTTTGAGAGTGTAGAGGCGTGGCATCAGTTAGAGGTTCTTCGATTGTTGCAACGCAGCTAACGCCAATTGCTCTAATTTTGGTTGTGGCTGTTCTAACGTTTTTTGCCATTGCAATTCATTTTCGATGTCGTCAAACCACTGCAAAATAATTTCTTCTTGAATTGCAGGCGATAAAACGGCAGTTTTCTCTATCAATTTGGCAAAGTTTGGCGTTATTAGTTTTGCATTTGAATAACTTAATGTGTTCATGTTGTGACCTCGTTTTTCGCTTCCATCAATTCAATAATCCGTTTTAACAACACAATTTCTTTGTCTTTAAATTCATTGATGAGCATTTGTTCTTTTAATTCAGAAGCACATGAACCGACATAAACATTATTACTACTTTTTTGGTATTTGTTATTTTTGAAAAAATTTACGTTTAAAGTTCCTTTATCGCTTAAATCAACTAATTCTGATAATTGAAGTTCAAATGATTCGGCAATTTTTTGTAATGTTGATAATTTAACGTCGTTGTCTCCACGTTCTATATCACCGTAGCTATTCCTAGAGATTTCTAATTTTTCTGCCATTTGTTCTTGTGTTAAGCCTTTTGCTTCTCGAACTAATCTGATTTTTTCATTTATTGACATTGCGTGTCCGTTCCTACCGACTAAATACCTGATTTGCTTGATTGTAGCTTATTGCAAAGGATTTGATAATGCACACTCTGTTAATTTCAAAATAGGTTACAAATAATGAAGAAACTTATAGCAGTTTGTTTGGCAATTATGGGTATTTTTGCAGGTAGTTCTGCTCATGCCGTGAATGGTACTGTGAAAGGAAAAGTAGAGTTTATACGCACGCATGATGCCACTCAAATACCAAGGTGGTCACCACCTGCTTTTTGGTTCACCTTAAAAGGCGTTTCTAAAGCGGGGGCATGTCCAAAATTTGTGGACGGCAAAATTTTATTTGTCGCTAAAGATACTCAAGCATTCAACTTAGTTTCAGATGCACTGAATAGTGGAAAAGAAGTAGCTGTGGCTTTTAATGACGAAGTTTTGGCAAGTGGTTGGTGCGCTTCAAGTTATATAACAGTGGGTTCTCCGCCACCGTTATACTGAGTTTCGTATTTTTAAAAAAAGCCCCGACTTGCATCACTGCTTGCGGGGCTTTTTCATTTCAAAGTTTAAAACCGCCGCACAAACCGTATAACGTGATAAACAACAAACCAACTCGCTGTACCGCTCAAAACGGGCAACCAAAACGTGCCGTGTAATTGGGCAGGTGCTTTGAGATTTTCAAACCAAAACAAAAGCAATTGTGAAATCAACAAACAGCCAAATACAAACGCGCTTTGTTGAGGCAGAGGAAATTGACGTAATTGTCGATGCCAAATCAGCACCATGTAAATAATCAGTGAATACGACAGCGCGTATTGTCCGAATAATCGCCCCATCAATACGTCAGTCAAAATACCAAAAAACCAAGCGTAACTAATGCCGACCCGTTCAGGAATCGCCAAACTCCAATAAATCAACACCAACAAAACCCAATCCGGATTTAATAACGCCAAACTTTCAGGTAACGGCAGAATGCGGCAACACATCGCAATAATTAACGTCACAAAAACGCGCGTGTTGCTGTAATCTTTATTCATGAGAATCGGGCGTTTTAATCACAGGCGTGGTCAATGGAATCGGCGTGTTGTTCGTCCACACAATCAATAATTCACGATTTCGGTCGAGCATCGCTTTCGGCGTAGCGGTAATGTGGGTAATGGATTTATTCGAGGTTTGCGGGAAATCATCAACGACTGCAACGGGATAACCCGCTGGGAATGTGCCACCTAAACCCGAAGTAATCAGCAAATCGCCTGCTTGAATATCGGCGTTATTCGGTAAATACGGAAGATTAAGTTGATTTGAAATACCGCTACCGACAGCAATTGTGAGCAAACCGTTTCGATTGACTTGTACAGGAATCGCGTGATTCGGGTCGGTAATTAACATGATTTCCGACGTAAATGGCAATGCTCGAAACACTTGCCCGACCACACCATTTGAATCTAAAACGGGCTGTTGTTGATGCACACCAAAGCGAGTGCCTTTGTTCACCACCATAATGTGTTCATACGGTGCGAGGTTAATCGACAACAATTCAGCAATTAACACTTGTTCGCCCAGTTTGAACGAATTTTCCAGCAACGCACGCAGACGGATATTTTCTTTTTCGAGGGCTTCAAATTTGAGCAATTGCGTTTTGTTGACCAATTGCTGTTGATGTAAAGCGGTGTTTTCAGTTTTGAGGGTGTCGTAACTGGTTAAGGCTTCTGAAGCGTTTTCAAATAAACTGACAGGTAAATCAACCAAGTATTTCAGCGGATCGGTAAAAACAGACAACGTGGCGCGTAAGGGCATTAAACGTTCACTACGATATTCGGTAATCAATAACGCAACGGCTGCAATGATTGCAATCAGCAAACGCACGTTAATCGAAGAACCCGTTGCAAATAAAAGTTTGATAAAAGAAGCCTGTGAACGTGAATTTCTAAGCTGCCTCTTCGGCAGATAACAAGGGAATGCAGAATTATTCTAATGAAAACGCGGATACGCCTTTTTTGTCTAGCATTTCTAAAATCATGCCGCCTCCTCGCGCCACACAAGTGAGCGGATCATCCGCAATGTGAACGGGCAAACCGGTTTCTTCTGAAATTAAACGATCGATGTCTTTCAGTAACGCACCACCGCCGGTTAAATAAATACCACGACTCGCTACATCCGACCCTAATTCGGGCGGTGTTTGTTCGAGAGCTAATCTCACCGCGCCCACAATGCCAGAAAGTGGTTCTTGTAAGGCTTCCAAAATTTCGTTGCTATTCAACGTGAAACTGCGCGGCACACCTTCGGCTAAATTGCGTCCGGTGACTTCCATTTCTTGCATCGTGCTTCCAGGATAAGCGGTGCCGATTTGTTGTTTAATTTTTTCAGCCGTTGTTTCACCGATTAACGTGCCGTAATTGCGTTTGACATAATTAACAATCGCCTCATCAAAACGATCACCGCCAATCCGCACGGAATTTGAATACACGATGCCGTTAATGGAAATAATAGCGACTTCCGACGTGCCACCGCCAATATCTAACACCATCGAACCACACGGTTGATCAACAGGCAAACCGGCACCCATTGCGGCTGACATGGGTTCTTCGATTAAATAGACTTCTCTTGCCCCTGCCATAGCGGCTGATTCCCGAATTGCACGGCGTTCTACTTGTGTTGAACCGCATGGTACACAAATCAAAATGCGGGGGCTGGGACGCAGAAACTTACTTTTGTGAACTTTTTCGATGAAGTAACGCAGCATTCTTTCCGTGACAGCAAAGTCAGCAATCACACCATCTTTCAATGGGCGAATCGCCGTAATGTTGCCAGGTGTACGTCCCAACATCAATTTAGCTTCCAGACCCACAGCCGCAATCGTTTTTGCGCCGCGAATTTTGTCCTCTTTAATCGCCACAACCGAAGGTTCATTGAGTACAATACCCTGCCCTGGCATGTAAATTAGCGTATTGGCGGTTCCCAAATCAATGGACAAATCGTTGGAAAAAACACCGCGAATTCTCTTGAACATTTCTAGCTATATCCTTTATAGGCGATAAAATTGGGTTACTTTAGCAATCATGCGTATAGTTGAGCAAGCGTTAAAGTTTAGGTAGTATGATAATACAAAATTAAACATTTTTTTAGTGAGAGTGAGAGCGAATGTTATCAGGAATAGAAGTAAAAAAAATAGCGCATTTGGCGCGATTGGGAATTGAAGACGAAAACGTCGCGGCTTATGCTGACGATTTGAACGGAATTTTGACATTGATGACGCAGATGTCTGAACTGGACACAACTGAAATCAAGCCAATGGCGCATCCAATGGATCAAGTGCAACGATTGCGGGTTGATAATGTATCGGAAACGAACCAACGTGATTATTTTCAAATCATCGCACCGCAGACCGAAAGTGGTTTGTATTTAGTACCGAAAGTAATCGAGTGATTTTTTCATAATTATTTGATTTCGTTTTTATTTGTGTTTCATAACAGAAACTAAAAGTTAAAAATTTTAAATTAACGTTTGACAAAAATTCGATTAAAAATAATAATAACAGCTTAACAACGCGCTTGTAGCTCAGCTGGATAGAGTAATCGGCTACGAACCGATCGGTCGGGAGTTCGAATCTCTCCAAGCGCACCAAACACAAAAAGTTTATTCCCCTGTAGCTCAGCCGGTAGAGCAAATGACTGTTAATCATTGGGTCGGCGGTTCGAATCCGTCCGGGGGAGCCAATAAAATTAAAGCCCTGTAACATTTTGTTACAGGGCTTTTTTATTGCCTGCGGATGTTCAGATTTTTTCAGCTAAACTTGCACATTTAATGCACTGCGCTAAATACGGCAAAATCTTTAAACGTTCTGGGTTAATGACTTCACCACACGTTTGGCAAATATCGTAATCGCCTCGATCAATCCGAACAATCGCCTGCTTAATCGCCGCAATTTCTACTCGTGCGAAATTACCCAAATAATCCTGCACTTCATTATTTTCATTTTGCGTTGCTTGTTCTTCAGAATCTTTTTCAACCACTTCATCTGTGTGACGAACTTCTTGCGTAATCGTGGTCAAACGCTCATCTAATTCTTCCAGCATGGTAATTAAATTGTGGCGCACATCGTCGTAATCGTTACTCATTGTGTTCTCCTTTTTTATTGTATTCGCTAAAGTGGCGCGAATTATAGCGTAATAAACATTTACCAAACGCTATTTCACCGCCATAATTTCAGACGATTAACCTCTCTCTTTATTTCTTGGATATTTTTATGACTGATACAAAACATTGCCCGCTGTTAATTTTAGGTTCGGGCCCCGCTGGTTATACCGCCGCTATTTATGCCGCTCGTGCCAATTTAAATCCCGTTATTCTCACAGGAATGCAACAAGGCGGACAGCTCACCACCACGACGGAAGTCGATAATTGGCCTGGCGACGTGGAAGGTTTGCAAGGGCCCGATTTGATGGCGCGAATGCAACAACACGCTGAACGTTTCAATACTGAAATTATTTTTGACCACATCAACACCACGGATTTGTCGGAACGCCCCTTTAAATTGAGCGGCGACAACGGAAATTACACTTGTGATGCGTTAATTATTGCGACAGGTGCATCGGCGCAATATTTAGGTTTGGAATCGGAAGAAGCCTTCAAAGGTCGCGGCGTTTCGGCGTGTGCAACGTGCGACGGTTTTTTCTATCGCAATAAACCCGTCGCCGTGATTGGTGGCGGAAATACGGCAGTCGAAGAAGCGTTATATTTATCGAATATCGCCTCAAAAGTCACTATTATTCACCGTCGCGACAAATTCCGTTCTGAAAAAATACTGTCCGACAAATTGTTAGAAAAAGCTAAAAATGGCAACGTCGTCATCGAATGGTTTAGCGAACTCGACGAAGTATTAGGCGATGACATGGGCGTGACTGGAATTCGTATCAAAAACAAAGACGGTTCAACCAAAGAAATCGACGTACACGGCGTATTTATTGCGATTGGACACACGCCAAATACTGAAATTTTCGCGGGTCAACTCGACATGAATCACGGTTACATCAAAGTGAAAAGTGGCATCGAAGGCAACGCCACCGCCACCAGCGTCGAAGGTATTTTTGCAGCGGGCGATGTAATGGATTCCGTTTACAAACAAGCGATTACTTCTGCTGGCGCGGGCTGTATGGCGGCGTTAGATGCCGAAAAGTTTTTAGATTTATAACTCAAAAATGAAACTGCCACTTCTCGATGCAACGAATCCAAAACAACCGTTTCCACCGTTGCGAAATGCGTGGCGTGAACCGAATGGTTTGTTGGCAGTGGGCGGCTGTTTATCGAGTGAACGTTTAATCAATGCGTATCGGCACGGCGTTTTTCCGTGGTTTAGCGGCGACGAACCCATTTTATGGTGGTCGCCGAATCCGCGTTTGGTTTTATTTCCCAAAAAATTACAAATTTCAAAAAGTCTCGCGAAAACGTTGCGCCAAAATAAATTCGACGTGACGTTTGATGGCGCGTTTGATGCGGTTATTTCAAAATGTGCGGCGTTGCGTGCGAATGCCGAAGGAACGTGGATTAGTGACGATATTCAACGCGCTTATTCGCAATTACACCGTGAAGGCATCGCACATTCTGTCGAAGCGTGGCACGATGGCGAATTGGTCGGCGGTTTATACGGTATCGCATTGGGAAAAGTATTTTTTGGTGAATCGATGTTTCACACCGTTTCCGACGCTTCAAAAATTGCCTTCGTGCATTGCGTCAAACACTTGCACGCGCAAGGTTTTCAACTCATCGATTGCCAAGTTCACAGCGAACATTTGGTCAGTTTAGGTGCCGAAGAAATTTCACGCCCTGAATTTTCACGATTATTAAAAATATATTGTTCAATAGATTAAGGATTTTCAGATGCAAAAATTAAAATGTGCCGTGATTGGCGCGGGATATTTGGGTAAATTTCATGCGGAGAAATACGCGAATTTGCCAGATTGTGAATTGGTCGCTGTCGTGGATACAAACGCTGACATCGCTCAAACCGTTGCGGACAAACACGGCGCACAAGCCTTAACGGATTACGCGCCACTTTTGGGCAATGTTGATGCGGTCAGTATCGTCGTGCCAACAACGTTGCATTACCAAGTTGCGAAAGATTTTTTAAATGCCGGCTCGCACGTTCTGATTGAAAAACCGATTACCACGACCGTTGAGCAAGCGGACGAATTGATTGCAATTGCCAAAGCGAAAAATTTGATTTTGCAAGTCGGGCATTTGGAACGTTTCAATCCGGCGGTTTTGGCGTTGGATAAAGACGAAAAACCGTTGTTCATTGAATCGCATCGTTTGTCGCCGTTCAATCCACGCGCCAACGATGTCAGCGTTGTTTTGGATTTGATGATTCACGATATTGATATTATTTTGGCGTTGGTGAATTCGGACATTGAACGCATCGACGCGAGCGGTACGGCGGTTTTAACCAAAGGGACAGACATTGCGAATGCGCGTTTGACGTTTAAAAACGGTTGCGTGGCGAATGTGACCGCGAGCCGAATTAGCATGAAACTCGAACGCAAAATGCGTTTGTTTCGCCCAAGTTCTTACGCTTCCGTTGATTTTCAAAATCGCATTTTGCAAAAATACCGCACTGGCGAAAAAGAAATGTTTGCAGGTGTTCCAGAAATTATCAGCGAAGAAGCCACGTTTGAAACCAGTGACGCGCTACTCGCTGAAATTCAACAATTTGTGAACTGCATTCAAACGGGTGAACAGCCTTTGGTGACAGGCGACGCGGCGCGTTTAGCGTTGGCGACGGCAATTCAAATTACAAAACTTATTCACACGGAAACACAATTATGATTCAAATGGTTAATCTCAAGGCGCAATATGCGGAAATAAAAGAAGAAGTTGAACGCGGCATTGCAGAAACAATCGAAAATTGCAGCTTTATTTTGGGACCCAATGTTCAAGCCTTTGAACGCGAAGCCGCAGAATATCTTGGCGTAAAACACGCGATTGGCGTGGCTTCTGGCACGGACGCATTGCATTTGGCGTTAATCGCGGAAGGTATTGGCGCGGGTGACGAAGTGATTACCACGCCCTTTACGTTTATTGCGACAGCGGAAGCGATTAAATATGTCGGCGCGATTCCTGTTTTTGTCGATATTGATCCGCGCACGTTCAACATTTGCCCGAAAGCGATTGCAGCGGCGATTACGCCCAAAACCAAAGCGATTATGCCTGTGCATTTGTTTGGGCAACCTGCCGATATGACAGCGATTTCGGCGTTGTGTGAACAGCATAATTTGAAACTGATTGAAGATTGTTGCCAATCGTTTGGTGCGAGAATTAACGGTAAACAAACGGGCGCAATCGGTCACGCTTCGGGATTTAGTTTTTTCCCAAGTAAAAATTTGGGTGCGTTTGGCGATGGCGGTTTAACGACGACAAATTGCGACGAAACGGCGGCAAAAATTCGCCAACTTCGCAATCACGGTTCGGACGTGCGTTATTATCACGACGTGATTGGTTACAACAGCCGTTTAGACGAAATTCAGGCGGTAGTTTTACGCGCCAAACTCAAACACATCGACAAATACAATGAAGGTCGTCGTCGCGTGGCGCATTTGTATTCGGAATTGTTGGCGGGTTTGCCGTTGGAAACGCCATTGGAAGACGGTTTGGGCGAACACGTTTATCATCAATACACGTTGCTTTGCGACCGACGCGACGACGTGATGGAGGCATTACAAGCCCAACAAATTGGCTGCGCGGTGTATTATCCCGTGCCGTTGCATCAGCAAAATGCGTTCAAAGAAGAATGCGCGGGAATGACGTTGCCTGTGACAGAATCCGTGGCTTCGCGGTGTTTTTCATTGCCGATTTGTCCGTTTTTGACTGACGATGAAATTAACGAAATCTGTGACGTGATTCGCGGCGTATTCGCTTAAATCATTACTCGAATTGCGCTGTGAATCATTTGCAGCGCGTTCAAATCCAATTCTCCGACACGATTATGTTGATTGCACAACGCACCACGAAAGCCCAAATAATCTGCGTCAAACGGCAATAATTCCGCGATATTTTCCAAGCGTAACGAACCCGCTAAACCACAAATTAACGCTTCTTTTTTAGCAAGTTCGACAAATTCGGCAATCGTTTCAGACGACATAACTTGCGTCAATGAACCGTTTTTTTTGTTCATCGTGTCGAGCATCACGCCTGCAAAATTCGCCTTTTTCAATTCGGAAATAATCGAAAAGTCGGGTTTCGTGTCGGCAAATAACACCGCAATCAAACGTGTATTTTCTGTTAAATTTGCCAATTTATGCAGAATTGAAAGCCAATCGCCGTCGGGGAAAAATCCGATTTTGACAAAATCCACGCCTGTTTTTGCCATGTTTGAAACGGCGTTAAAAATCACGTCTGCATCCATCGGCAAATCGCCCACCGTCGCGCTAACGGGACAACGTCCGTTTATTTTTGCCACGATTTCGGCGACCAATTCGACGGACAATGCGCCCAACGCGCCAAATTCGGGTTGTTTCAAATCGATAATATCGACGTTGGCGTTTAAAACGAATTCGGCTTCAGCTAAATTTTTAACGCTGGCTAACATTCCCGTCATTGTAAATTCTCCATTTTGAATGTTTCAATCGCGTCCATTAACCAATGCCACGCTTCCAATTCACGTTTGCCAGCGGTTTTTTCCAGCCCAATTTTTAAATAGGCGATTTCGCTGTCGATTTTTTCCAATGGCAACATTTTCAAACGACTGACTAAAATTGCGGCTTCCAAAACCGAGTATTGAGCGCGATTAAATCCCATAAACGGCGCGTGATTAACGGTGTTTAAAATTTTACAAATCAACGTTGGGCGGGTTTCATCGTTTTCGATTCGTACTAATTCGACTTCGCTGTGCGCCAACGCGCCATCCAAAACCAGACCGTTTAAACGCCAATCACGCCGACCCGTTAAACACCCAGCGAAAATTCGCACATCGTCGCAATAATTTAAAACAGCAGTTTTGGTTTCGAGTAAATTCGTTAACGTGGTTGACGGTTTAAACGGCAAAATATGGATTTCATCGCCGTGAACATGAACACCCATTGGCGCAAGGTGTGGAACGCCGTTGGCATTTTGAGTGGTAACAATAAGTTCTTGAATCATGGTAGTTCTAGGAATTTTATGGGTTATTCAAAAATTGAGCTGATAAAAAAACAAAACCGCCCGTTTTTTTTGAAAAATGGGCGGTGATGCTTGAATTGATAAATCACCAAAATTCAATGTGCTTCTAAATAACGCGCTCGTTGTAATTGCATTAACTTTGCTTGGGTACTTTCTAAAATAAAATCACGCAAGAAAATACTTGCTTTTAATATCTCAACACCAATCAATTCACCCTTTTCATTCAATTCAGCGGTGATATTTGGACTTAATTCCATGCTTTCAACTTCGTCTTCATCCGTTATCGCTAGGTGAATGACATCTTGTTCGGGAAAATAATTCATCTTCGTTTTATTCATGAGTAAGCCTACCTGTCGTTAATCTAAATTTGATTTGTTGGCGCGTTGTTGCGTGAATCGTTATCGGCGTAATTGTTGTGTCGTTTTCTTCATAAGGAATCATTACTAATTTTTGATTGTGATCACCAATAACAACGAAGCGATAAGATTCAGAATCGACATAACGTTCTTGCGAGTAACGCAAAATGTGTTCTATTTTTGCCAAATCAAAGCCGCGTAACTCCGCTCGATACTTGAGGTAATCGGTAAAAATACAAACTTTGTCAATCATGTTTTTAAAACCCTGAAAATCGGCATAAATTCTCCCTCCAAAAATTAAAAAACAAAACCGCCCGTTTTTTTGAAAAATGGGCGGTTATCAATTTGCAATTAGTTGATTTTCAGATTTTTCAACGCACTGCTTAATTTTTTCGCTTCTTCAATCTCGGAAATAACCTCATCACTGTTGTGGTCTGAAAAAATAAAACCTAATTCATAGCCTTTATTTTTAGCCAAGGCAGTAACCAAATCACTCATCGATGTAGATTTCGCTTTGTACAAAGTCCGCAATGTTTCTAACTTACCGCCAGACTTGTAGTAATCATCTAAAAAGTAATCCGCCAAATTTGTATTGTTAAGTTTTTTCATAGGTTCATTCAACATACCAGCGTTGTACAAATTAAAACCCGCAACAAGTCCCTTTTCCACAAAATAGGCATACGGAAAACCTAAACCTTTTGTACCTTCAATTTCAGCGGTAATGCCTAAATCGATAGTTTGTGAAACAGCCGTTTTGCAGGCTTCTTCTTGCGCTTTACTTTCTAAGTTATTGCATGGATAACTGAAAAAATCTGCCATTACCTGACCAACAAGTTTGTTCTTTGCAAATCCTTCTTTGCTTGCAATAAGTGGATTTGCAACATAACCGATTGCTTTAGAACCCCAATCAATTACATTCATTGCAGTTTCATTATTAGAGGCAATTCCTTCGATTTGCTGACTGAAAACATTAGCTGCTTTTAATTTTGAAGGGCGAATCACTTTCAACCAAACCAAATACGATTCCAATTGTTCACAATTCGGTTTGCTAATTGTCATTAACTTCAATGTTCCAGCCGTTGCATTTTCACACGTTGTGCCAGATTGCGTTAAAAAAGACGGATAATTTACGTTATCAATCCACGCGCTCGAATTGCCTGTGTATTCCCATTTGAACGTATGCGTTTTAGGCAACATCGCTGTTCCCAAATTTAAAAAACTATCCACGTTAAAAATCGGAAACCGCTCAAGTACCCAATCTGATTGCCCCGACCATTCTTTTTTGAGAATCCCATCAACGTAAAATTTCAATGAACCACCTGTTAAACGACGTGCAAATTCGATTTGTACCGTTTCGTAAAATGGAACATTAACCGTCGTTTCAACCGTAACAGGTTTGTTTCCTTTCGGCGTGGCTTTTAAACTGAAACGTCCTTCGTAAGCCGTTTTATCTTCTTGGCTTCCGTTTGAGGTATCGATTGACCAATTACTGTTTTTCCAATCCGTTGGAATTACGCCATTTAACGGGAAAACATCAGCGGTTACACCGACAAAATTTACCGTTAAATTCTTTTTGGGTTGATTGACAGAAAATAACGCAGGCGAAAAACGCACGTTTGACAATTTTGGCGTTAAAACTCCCGTCCAATTTTTAGGCACTTTACAACTGAATTTTCCGTTATTATCAGTTGCACAGCCATTCACGCTATCGTCAGAAGGCGATAAAAATACGCCTTTCGCAACTTGCGAACCCAATTTAATTTGACCGCTGATTGTGACCGTTTCACCTAAAATCTCTGGCGGATTCGTAACTTTGACATCAAACGAATACAATAATTTCCCCGTTTTCGTGTCATAAATTCGACCGCGTTTTTCGCCCGTTGACGTTGGCATACAACGGAATTTTCTTGTCGTATCTCTAAACAAGAAGTTTTTTTCTTCGTCTCTGTTTGCAGCCACGCAATCATCAAGTTCAAATTCAATGTTGTCTTGCGTTAAATTTAAACCGCTGAGTGTGAAAACCGTGTATTTATTTTTGATTGCATCCCAAGGTTCTACATTTAAAACTTCAGGCACGAGTTTTTCATCTTCCAAACCACTCGCCTCAAGTTTCGGGTCAGGCATTGTGCCAATTATCGGTGTTGGGTCAGGTTCTGGCGTATAAGTCATTTCAACTTTGCCATTATAAAGCTCTAGCACTTCCGCTTCCGTTAGGGCGCGGTTGTAGATACGGAAAGAATCAACAACACCTTCAAATCCACCATCCCACTGATTGTTTTGCCAAAAACCTGGCACAGCTTCGCCCAATGTTGGTGTGTCTATTGCAGAACTGTGTGTACCACCTGCGCCCAACTCCTGTGTATTTTGCAAATTTGTTGCAACCACTTCACCATCAACAGAAATAACTTGCCCACCTAAGCCAAAACTAAAACTAACTGTATGTAAATCACCAAAACGAAACTTTGTTGATTTTGCTACTAATGTTTGAGCTGGATTAGAACCATATTTTGTTGTGGAAACTGTTACTGAAACGTCGCCGTTATTACATACATGAAACCAAGAACTACCAGGATAGGTAACATCTCCACCACCTACATCTGTTGTGAAGACTAAAGCGCATTGTTCAGTTGTTGAAAGTTCATAATTTCTGTACTGGTAAGCAGAATCAACTTTGAGTTGAAGAGCTATCGTGCCTGAAGTAGGCATTCCTGAAGAGTACGGAAGCTGAACTCTACTTTCTGATGTTCTTGTAAATTTTGCACCTTGTCCTGAAAGTGTTTTTTCGCAAGATAATCCGTTACCGATTCCATCATGCCCATTGCCACTAACGTCTTTTGCGGTGCAGTCATCAAAATTCCAATGCGCCACCAAACCGTCTTTTAAATCGGCATTTGCATTTTGAGAAATTCCCATGCTGAGGCATAACGCCAGCAATGAGGTGAAAAAGCCCCCTTTGAAGGGGGTTGGGGGGATGTGCTTTAATGTTTTCATTTGTGATTCCTCGTTGTGTTTAAAATTTTCGTAAAAATCAGGCGGCGACTTCCACATAATCGACAATGCTCAAAGGTTTTGGAATAGGTGAACTATCTTCAAGCAACCCTTCAATATGAAATTCGACAGCGGCTTTAATTTCGCGTGTTACGTCTTGAATGGTATCGCCTGTTGCGACACAACCTAATAAATCGGGAACATAAGCGGAATAATTATTTTCTGCTTTTTCAATCACGATGGCATAACGCATGATGTTAATCCTCTAATTTTGCTTGTTTGAAAATACTTTTTAACGTGTCAGGAGCTAACTCATCGCTGGGTTTTCCTGCAACGGTAACGCGACCTGTTTTAAAAACGTGTTTGAGTTGACGATGACTGCCGCGTGTAGCGACAAGATACCATCCGTCTTCTTTTAAAATTTGTAAAATTTTGCTAATTTTCATTTGTTCTGGCGTATAACAAAAAATTCTAAGTCGATAAGCAAATCTTTTAAATTTCCAACCAATTTTTGCTTGCTGAATGCTTGCGTTTTGTAGTCAGGATAATTATTCAAAAAACCAATAAAAAATGCTTCATCTTTCCAAAATGTGAATTGTGTGGTGTTCATTTTTTAGTCCTAAATTTGTTGTAGATTTTCGATTTCGGTGTGGTTTAAGCTGTTTTATTCCAAAAAAAGACTTGTTTCATGATTTTGGTTCCTTGATGAAAGTGGTGCCAGCAGCTTTAAACGTATGCAAATCGACTTCGGATTCTTTTAAATCAACCGCGCAACCCCAATCCAATGCTTGATCTTGATTAAAACGTTTGCCTAATTTTTGAGCAATTTCAGCACGCGCCAATTCCACACCTAAATAAAACGCATGACCGCCATCGTTTTCAACGCCTAATTTCGGAAATAATTCAAATGGGTCGGTCGCGCTGTGAAAGCCGTCACGATTAAAAATATGCACGCCGTTTTCACTGATTTGAATCCGATAACTGGGGTCTTTAATTTGCGCCGCAAGTTCTTGAATTTCATCCAATGAATACGGAAATGCCGTGGGTTCGTGCAACGCCATCAAACCCGCGTTGATATGTTTTGGCAGTGTGTCATGTTCTTTAGCGGCAAACATAATTCGTCGTGCTAAATCGGCTTCTTTAATGGCTCGCACCGCATGACGACTGACTTCGGTCGCCAAAATATGATTGATGTTTAACTCCGAACAAATCCCCATCAATAACGCATTCATGCCAGCCGTGTCGGCGTGCGTTAATTCGGTGATATTGCCCACACCGAGCATCATTTCTACGTCGGGGTGATTTTTTCGGACTTCGTGATAACGCACAATCGACGCGGTAAAACCAAAATGAATCGGGTCTAAAATCGGGTCAACAATAAACGGACGATTTTTCGCTTGCATGATTTTAATTGCACGGTCGAGCGAGTCTAAATCGGTATGCGTTTCGGGAATAATAATCGGCGTGGCGTTCACTTCGTCCGCAATCCACAACGTGCTTTCGTGCAAACTCAACAAATAATCCGCGCCCGCTTTGCCGCCTCGCAATAAATCCGTCGTGTCGAGCGAATCCAAACTCACCAAAAAATCGGCTTGTTTCAATGCGGCAATCGCCTCTTCCATGTGCGGAAATGGCGTACTCGGCAAACACCCTAAATCAATCACATCCGCGCCATTTTTTCGATAATAGGCGGCTCGATTCAAAATTTCAGGCACGGTTAAATTGGGCGCGTCGGTGATTTCAGCAAAAATTTTCACGCTGTAATTGTCTAAATTCGCAATCTGAATTTTCTTACCAAACAACAACGGCAAATCTTTCACTTCTTCCGTGCCGCGTTCGACAGGAATGCCCAATTTTTCAGAAAGCGCGATTATATCGCCACGACAGCGACCTGGCAGGATGATTTTTGTCGCGCCAAATGTATCCGTTAAACGCCGTTCAATCATGTCCGTAGTCATTAACGCCGCGACTTTCAGCCCTAATTGATGTACGGTGTAAGTAAATTCGGGCTGCATTTTTTCTAAAATACTTCGCAACTGTTTTTCAGCGAGTGAACCCGTTAAAAATAAAATGTGTTCTGTCATAAATCTCATATTGTGCGTGTTCCGGCAAACGTTGCCATTCTTGTTGCTCGATTGTATAGCGCATTTTTCACGCAGACTCTAAATTTGGATGCGTTTTTAACCAATCTCGTAGCGCATCATTCAATCGATTCTGCCAACCGTTGCCCGTTGCTTTAAATGCGGTAATAACATCTCGGTCAATCCTCACATTTTCAATTTCATGTTTCATTTCAGCTTGCAATGCTGCCAAATGTGGCACTTCACTTGCGCGTTTAGCATTGCTAAAATCATATTCGTTACGCATAATTTTTCACCTCTGTTTTAGTGGGTTTTCGTGCGGAAATCAGTCTGATTGATTCACCGCGAACGGTATAAATTACAACAAGCAATCTCGCTTTATTGCTCATGCCAAGTAATACCCAGCGATTTTCGCCTTCACTGTCATTATCTTCAAAAACTAAGGCGTGCGTATCAAGCAAACAAGTTTGCGCTTCGTCAAAACTTACACCGTGTTTTGCAAAATTGATAGCGGCTTTGTTTGAGTCAAATTCTATTTTCATTTTTTAACTTTCTTCACCTTCTCAACCGCCACCAACGGCGCAACCAATTCCTGATATTTCTCAAACAGCTAACGATTGAGGTAATTTTGTGTTTTTAGGCGACACCGCAATTAACATCATGCCTTTTGCTTTCGCCACATAACCTAAAGCACGCATCAATTCTTTATTGTCACCGTCGCTCAAAACTTGAAATAGATATTCTTTAATTGCTTCGTCACTATCAAGCAACGCAACCATATCAAATGGCACTAATTCTTCATTCATGGTCAAACCTCTTTTGCTAATTTAATCGCCCGTTTTATATCGGCTTGTTGTGTTGATTTATCGCCACCCGCAAGCAAAATAATCAATTCACTTCCTCGCAACGTGAAATAAACACGATAACCCGCGCCAATATCAACGCGCATTTCTGAAACGCCATCACCCACAGATTTTACGTCGCCTAACAAACCGTTTTCAGCACGTTCAATGCGCCGTGCAATAGCGATTGTAGTTGTAAGCCGAATCAACAGCGGCATCTAATTTTTTATGCGCCTTCAATAATTCTTCGGGCATATTGTTTGCCGCGTACATCGTCGCAAGCGAGCATTTTTGCCCCGCGACTTCACAACGCTTTTCTTCAATGATTCGCGCATCTAAAACCGCCTGCGCTGCGTCTTCAATTTTCTTTTTTGCCGCTGGTTTTACGTCAACAGGAAACGGGAAATTGTTATAAACAATCGTGTTTGAATAACGATAATCGCTTTTTAAACGTCCGCAAACCGTTCGCATCCAAGCGTTATGAAAGGTTGAACACAGCAACCCAAACTCGTAAAGGCTCGCATTTGGCAACATGAAATTAGCATCGCCACAAATTACACTCGATTCAAAATAACCAATCGGCACAAATTTTCGTTGTTCTGACGAAACGCGAGGAATTAACAAATAAGGCTGGTCAGTTTGGCGGATTTCGCCAAATAAATACGGGGTTTCGGCTAGTTTTTGCGTGGGAATTTTCGGGCTGGCTAAACGCATTTTTTTAACGGCTTCCATGCGTTTTTTAATTTCAGGTGATTTGGTGCGGTCGGCTGTTGTGCTGTCTTTTAGCCACAAACAAAAACGTGGCAAGTTGTTAAGAAATTCCTCCGCGCCTAAGAATTGGCGAATGTATTGCGCGGCAATCGGGTCGTTTTTGCGTGCTTCGTCGGCTTGTTCTTGCGATAACAACAAATGTCCGCCGTCCGTTGGTTGGCTTCCTTTCGTCATTTCTGGCGTGTTTTCGCTTAACGGTTTGCGGCGTTTATCAATCAAAACCGTCGGCGCATCGACTAAATACGGATTGATTTGCGCGGCTTTTATTTCGGCAGGTTCGCCTTTGATATTGTCGCCATAATCAAATAATCGGCAATTTTGGATGTCAGATGTGTTGTTGGGCGTAAGGGCGAAAGATTTTTCGCCCCTACCATCACGCACATTCGTTATGTCGCAGAAAAAGCCCATAATCACACAATGCACCGCCGCCACGCCACGTCCTTCGTTACTCCAGCGAAATGTGCGGTGGGCAAAATGGAGTTTCACTTTTAATTTCAAAAGTTCTGACCATAAAACCGCGACTTGTTCGCCTTGCGTGAGGCTGTTTGTTGAAACAAAAGCGACAGAAATTTTCGGGTTGTTTTGAATATAACGCGCTGCTTTGATGTGCCACGCGGCGACTAAATCTAAAACGCCTGCGCCGTTCATGCCTTGAAAAACTAACGCTAAATCTTTTTTTTGTTCTTCAGTTTGATATTGGCGACCCACAAACGGCGGATTTCCCATGATGAAACTGCAATCTTTCGGCTTGATGACGCTTTGCCAGTCGAGTTGTAGCGCGTTGGCGTTGATGATATTGGCTTTTTTAACGAGTGGAATACGGTTGTAATAAACGCCTAATTCCAGAACTTTTAAATTTACTTGATGGTCTGTCAGCCATAACGCGACGGTTGCAATTTGCACAGCACTTTCGTCGATGTCGATGCCGTAAAATTGATCAACATCGCATAAAATCAAGGATTGAATTTGTTTATCGGTGGGTTTTTTACCGCATTGCCGTTTAATGACTTCGAGTTCTAATAATCGTAATTCACGATAAGCAATAATTAAAAAATTGCCACAACCGCACGCTGGATCAAAAAATTTTAACTTGGCGAGTTTTTGATGAAAAGTGGCTAATTTTGTCTGATAAGTTTTTGGGATTTTCTCAAATTCCTCCCATAAATCATCTAAAAATAACGGTTTGATGGTTTTTAAAATGTTTTGTTCGCTGGTGTAATGTGCGCCGAATTCGCGTCGTTTCTTGGTTTTCGCTTTGCCCGTGTCTTCTTCGTCGTGCATGACGGCTTGAAACAATGAGCCAAAAATAGCGGGGCTGATGTCGCTCCAGTCAAGATTTGCACATTCGATAAGCGTGTTGCGTATGGCTTCGTCAAAATAGCACGGGCTTAAACCGCCTTGAAATAACGCGCCGTTGATGTACGGGAATTTTGCGAGGTGTTCAGGTAAATTTTTTGCGCGTTTTTTAGGTTCAGCGTTGAGCGTGTCGAATAACAACGTTAATGCGCCGTGCAAATCTGAGCCGTCGATTTTGGTGTGGTTGTGCAAATAGTTTAAAAATGCGCCATTTTCACCAAAAAGCCCCGTGTCTTCGGCAAATAAACAGAACAATAAACGCACTAAATAGTTTTCTAAATCTTTGCCGTCGTAACCTGTTTTTTTAATTTCATCGTGTAAATCCGCCATTTTCTCAGCGGCTTTTTCGTTGATTTTCTGCTGGTTTTCAATCGCAATCCGTTCGTAACCTGCCAAAAATTGAAAATGGTCAATTTTCTGGGCTAAGTCGGCGAGTTTGATTTTGACGGGTTCGGCGTGTGTTTCGAGGTTGTAAAGGTGCAAGTTTTGAAAGTCGCTCACCAACACGGAGCGCGGCAATTCTTCATTTTTCAAGCCGTGAAAATACTCGGTTGCTTGTGTGTAGGCTTTGTCTAAATCTTCACCTGCTGATTTCATTTCGACCAGTAACAAGCTCGGAATAAAAGCGTCGATGCGTCCGCGTTTTCCGCCTGATTTTTTTACTCGCGTTTCAAAATCTAACAAACGGCGGTGGTCAATCCCGAAGATTTCACAAAAATCGGTAACAAATCGTTGCGCCTGTCCCATTTCATAACTGGCGGTTTCAAATTGTTTGGCGAATTTTGCGGCGCGGTCGCGTTGGGTGTCGATGCTGATTGTGGTCATTGGTTTTTTGTCATCTATTCGGCAGGATTTTGGGTGGGCATTTGGATAATATCCGCGCCGATTTGTTCAGTAACAACTTCGCGCTTTCCTTCTGCACCATCATCTGTATAGGTAATCGTTACTTTAAACGCCTTACGTTGTTCATAAATATCACGCCATTTACCGCGTGCAAATAGATTCGGATTTAGCTGATAAGTGCTGCTACCAATTCGGTCGATAATTCCTTTGGCGAGCAATTCTGTAATTGCTTTGTTCACCACACTAATTGAAGGCTTACCATTCTTTGACAATTTTGAATTTAAACGCCTTGCAACAGATTCCTTAAAATAGCCATTTAAAACAACGACACCTTGATAATCCACCATTGACGCAATACACATCAAAACCCCCGTTGTCCCCACAGGTAATTTAAATAAATTTCCTAAATCTGTGGTGTACAATTTTACATAAGGTGGTTCGCTCGGTAACTTCGTTTCATATTCAACAATCATTTCATTTCGTAAGAGTTCACCAGAAAATTTATCAATAATCATCGTGGTTTTTTCTTTATAGTTTGTTGCCATTTTTGTAATCCTAATTAACTTTCGACAGGTTTGTAGCATAACACGATATGCCATAAATTCGACAGATTTGTAGAGTTTTCTAACCCTATTTGTCGAATGTCATTACCTTATCTATCGAATGAAATAACCCTATCTGTAGAATACAAAAACGCTACAAGCTGTGTATTTATTGACTTTTTAATCTTTTTTTATTCTTATATAGTTATGTGGATTTTTCTTTTTCTTTTTCTTTTGCTTTTGCTTTTGATTTTGATTTTGATTTTGATTTTGCCCTTTTCTTAGATTTTAGATTCAAAATAACGAATATCTGTCATCTATCCTTATTGTCTTTCATTCTCGAAAACTTCAAACCGAAGACTAATCGCACTGTTTTCGCAAAGAGCGCGAAAAACTGCGATTTCCCTGGGTGGCGTGTAGTGGGAAATGCGGGCAAATGGTTGAATTTTCGACATAAAAAAACCGCCAGATGAATGACGGTTTGATTTTTAAAAGTGAGTTAAACGTTCCTGAACCGTTGAAATTAGTGCGTCAACGCTTTCGACTACGGTGGTATATTCAAATTCGCGGATTTTTGCGGTGCCGTCTAAATCAATTTTGCGGGGATAAACCATGACTTTGCCACTTGGGGCGGTGGTTTCCATTTCGGGTGCAATGTCGCAGGGATAAACGATGCTGGGAACGCGGCATTTTCCAGCTTGAGAATAAAGATTTGTGACGAGGGAATCGGCAATTCCGAGTACGCATTTTGCAATGGTGTTTGATGTGGCGGGGGCGAGAACAAACGTGTGGTAATAGCCTTTGTAGAAATGTCCGACGGGTGGACAGGAAGCGGTTTTGTCACGATAAACGGGCATTTTTTCGCGTAAATCGTTGAGTGAAATGCCATACATTTTTAAGACTTCTTCGCCGGCTTGACTGACGTATAAATCAACCGCGTCGAGCGTCAACAAGAATTCAACGCATTCGGTAAGATAGTGTCCCGAGCCGGTAATTGCCCAAGCTAATCGAGGTTTTATCATTGAGTTTCCAGTATCGTTAACATCCCACGCCCCGAAAGGCGCAGGACTAAAATCAAATTTTAATAACGATAATGATCGGCTTTATAAGGGCCTTCGACGGGAACGCTAATGTAAGCCGCTTGTTCCGGCGTTAAGGTTGTGAGTTTAACGCCCAATTGCGCCAAATGCGCTCGTGCGACTTTTTCATCTAATTTCTTTGGCAAAATATAAACTTTGTTTTCAAAGAAACTCGAATTATTCCACAACTCGATTTGCGCCAATACTTGATTGCAGAACGAGTTCGACATCACGAAACTTGGATGACCGGTTGCACAACCTAAATTCACCAAACGCCCTTCTGCCAAAATAATCAAACGTTTGCCGTCAGGGAAAATGACGTGATCAACCTGTGGTTTGATGTTTTCCCAAGTGTATTGACGCAACGACGCAATGTCGATTTCTGCGTCAAAATGTCCGATGTTGCAGACAATCGCTTGGTCACGCATCGCTGTCATGTGTTCGTGACGAATGATGTTGAAGTTGCCGGTCGCCGTAACAAAAATGTTTGCCAATGGCGCAGCGTCTTCCATCGTGACGACGCGATACCCTTCCATTGCCGCTTGCAACGCACAAATCGGGTCGATTTCAGTAATCAAAACCGTTGCCCCTAAACCGCGTAACGATTGAGCGCACCCTTTGCCCACGTCGCCATAACCACAAACGACGGCGATTTTACCGGCAATCATTACGTCGGTGGCGCGTTTGATACCGTCAACTAACGATTCGCGACAACCGTACAAATTGTCGAATTTCGATTTGGTTACGGAGTCATTGACGTTGAACGCGGGGACTTTTAACGTGCCTTTCGCGACCATTTCATAAAGACGCAAAACGCCGGTCGTGGTTTCTTCTGATAAGCCTTTTACGTCCGCCATCAATTCAGGGAATTTGGCGTGCATCATGGTGGTCAAATCGCCGCCATCATCCAAAATCATGTTGGGTCGCCAGCCGTCTGTGCCAATAATGGTTTGTTCAATGCACCATTCAGCTTCTTCTTCGGTTTCGCCTTTCCATGCAAAAACAGGCACGCCAGAAATAGCGATTGCCGCTGCGGCGTGGTCTTGCGTTGAAAAAATGTTGCACGAGGACCAACGAACGGTCGCGCCCAAAGCCGTTAAAGTTTCGATTAACACGGCGGTTTGAATTGTCATGTGTAGACAACCGGCAATGCGTGCGCCTCTCAACGGTTCTGATGCGCCGAATTCTTCCCGTAATGCCATCAATCCTGGCATTTCAGTTTCAGCGATGTTGATTTCTTTACGACCCCACGCTGCCAATGCAATATCGGCAATTTTATAATCTGAAAAACTCATTTTAATCTTCCTCGGTTATTTAACCGTTTAATTTATACAATTCAGAATCTGTGAGTGCAACCATCAATGCTGCAATAAAAGAACCTACCGCTCTCTCTAATTCAACGGCTGCTACCCCGCCAATAAAACTAAAATCACAAACCGCGTAAATACAGTCATTAGTTTCGTCTTCGGCTGGAACAATAAATTTGATAAAGGGAATCGAATTGTTCACTTCGTTAATAATCGATACCTTCGTTTGAAATGGCATCGTTTTACTAACATCAAAAATACACGAAAATGAAATGTACTTTGCGTCATAATTGATAGAAACCAAGATTGGCGCATCTATTTTATCGATCTCAAGATACAAATCATCATCTTCTATGCTTGCTCCACCTAGAAAATGATCAAAAACTGTTTTCAAATTTTCAGTCGTTACATCACTTTCTTGCAAACTTACCCACTTTTTCGTGATTGCTTTGTTGGGAGGAACTCTCAACTTATCTTTAGCCATAACTTAAATGCCAGCCGCCGCTTTTAATGCGTCAACTTTGTCAGTTTTTTCCCAGCTAAATGTGTCGTCATTACGTCCGAAATGTCCGTAAGCCGCTGTTGGTTGGTAAATTGGTTTTAATAAATCTAATTGCGCGATTAAACCTTTTGGGCGCATATCGAACACATCACGCACAATCGCAATTAAACGACTTTCGTCCAATTTACCCGTGCCGAATGTTTCAACACTAATCGAAGTCGGTTCTGCTACGCCAATCGCATACGAAACTTGAATTTCGCAACGCTCCGCTAAACCTGCTGCGACGATATTTTTCGCCACATAACGCGCCATATAAGCCGCCGAGCGGTCTACTTTTGACGGATCTTTTCCCGAAAATGCACCGCCACCGTGACGCGCCATACCGCCGTAAGTGTCCACGATGATTTTGCGACCGGTTAAACCGCAATCGCCCACAGGCCCGCCGATAATGAATTGACCCGTTGGATTGATGAAATACTTAGTGTCTTTATGCAACCATTCTTTCGGCAAAACGTGCAAAATAATGTTGTCCATGACTGCGTCGTGTAAGTCTTTCGCGCTGATTTCGGGTGAATGTTGTGTCGATAAAACCACCGCATCAATCGCAACGGGTTTGTTATTTTCATAACGGAACGTAATCTGACTTTTTGCATCGGGACGCAACCACGCCAACGTTTTATTTTTACGCAATTCAGCTTGGCGTTTCACCAACAAATGCGCGTAAGTAATCGGCGCGGGCATGAAAACATCCGTTTCATTGCTTGCATAACCAAACATCAAACCTTGATCGCCCGCACCTTGTTCGTGTGCCGCATCTTCGTCAACGCCCATTGCGATGTCGGCAGATTGTTTGCCAATCGCGTTTAACACTGCACAACTGTTGCCATCAAAACCGACTTCACCGTTGTCGTAACCAATTTCGCAGACGACTTGTCGCACTAACGCTTCGGTATCAACCCACGCATTCGTCGTAATTTCACCCGCTAAAATCACCATGCCGGTTTTGACCAATGTTTCACACGCTACACGCGCTTTCGGGTCTTGCGCTAAAATTGCATCCAAAACCGCGTCTGAAATTTGATCCGCGACTTTGTCGGGATGTCCTTCAGAAACCGATTCCGATGTAAAAATGAAATCTTTACTCACGTTGTTACCCTCTTAAAAAAGAAAATTTAAATACAAAAAAGTTGCCAAGAAAGCAGCTTTTCGTGATGTTTGAATATTTATAGCCAGCTGTACTGTAAACCGTCGCCATAATAACATTTTGGTTTTTTATTTTAAACCGGCGGGGAAATCTACTACTATCGTAAATAGTTATTCTTCGTTGAAACGCATCAATAAAATTATGGAACAACAACCTAATGCAATCCCCGCCATCTCTCTAAAATACAATTTTTCTTTAAAGACAAAGACACCCAATAAACAGGTGAAACCAATAACGCCTAAAGCGTGAAATACACTTAAAGTGACTAATTTAACTTACCGTGCGAAATTCCCCACCCAGAGCTGATAGGCTTGGGTGGGGATGGATAGCACTCTTTCCGCGAAGCGGCTTTTGATTTTTGGTGTTCATACTGTAAAATTCCCGTGTGCTTACAT
>Ga0265593_1000251_pt1 | contig 33796 bp, 36 predicted proteins | sample saktaG_8_FD_190136 | JGI IMG/M metagenome (GOLD analysis project Ga0265593, IMG submission 190136) | Saline water microbial communities from Sakinaw Lake, British Columbia, Canada - sak_2011_5_24_36m | ecosystem: Environmental > Aquatic > Non-marine Saline and Alkaline > Saline ... | reverse complement strand
TCTGCTTGCTTGCCGACACCATCAATCATTGTCTCACTTTCAGAAATCGTATCGGGTGCCGGTCCAATATCACGCTTAGGCATACGAATAGCTTCTGTGAGTCTGTCGATGACAAAGCCTGCAACATCATCCCCATTCTTCATCACGATAAATCGGGTTTCATCCGTATGTTTTTGCAATGGCAATCCAAAGCGGGCTCGTAAATCAATCAAAGGGATAACCGATCCTCGAAGATTAAATACACCCAAAATATACGATGGAATCTGCGGTACACGTGTCCATCCTATAGGTTTGATAATCTCTTGAATACTCAAAATGGGTATCGAAAATTCCTCTTCTCCGACGATAAAACCTACCAGCTGAATCACTTCATCCACTTTTTGATCATCGCCGACGAGGGCTTGATTTTGTCTGTTAATGATTTGTTGTAACTTTTCGCTCATGATTATAACCCCTCGTTGAATTTAATATTACGTTTAACCACGTTCATCAGATACTCAGGAGAATAGGGTTTTGTTATGTACTCCACCATCCCTGATTCTACTCCACGCATACGATCTGCTTTGCCCGCTCGTGAGGTCACGGCGATAAGAGGGAGATTTTTATATTTATTGTATTTTTTGATCTCAGAGGCTAGAGTGTATCCATCCATGCGCGGCATCTCAATATCGATGAGCATCGCATCAAAGAAATGATCCCCTTGTTTCAAGATATTAAGCGCTTCAACCCCATCGACAGCTTCAACAAGGGTAATCCCAAGCGGCTCAAGTGATTTACGCATAATCGTTCTGTCGGTTTTTGAATCATCAACAACCATGACACAATAATCACTCGAACTGTTTTTTACACCGATCTTTTTCGTCTCTACATTCTCATGCCCAACGGTGGATTTAACCGATTTTGCCATTTGCATCAATGCAGCAACATCCACGATCAGCGTTACACCACCATCACCGCGAATGGTTGCTCCTGCTATCCCTTCGATCCCTTTGAGATACTCTCCCAGAGATTTAATAACGATCTCTTCTTGTCCAATCAAGGTATCGACAATAAGACCGATTTTACTCTCCGCAAGACCCAAAACAACAACGTAGGCATGTTCACTGTTATCAAATACACGCTCAACTTCAAAAATATCTCCAATGTGTACAAGAGAGAGGACTTCATCACGAAGACGCATAACCGAACGGTTTTCTACAGTATAAATTTCATCTTTACTGATACGAACAGTTTCAAGAACGGATGCAAGCGGAATAGCATAATACTCTTCTTGCACCCCAACCAACAACGCTTGAATAATGGCGAGAGTCAAAGGGATTTTGAGTTTCATCGACGTTCCACGACCCACTTCTGAATCAATGTCGATCATACCATTGAGTTTCTCGATATTTGTTTTTACCACGTCCATACCGACACCGCGACCGGAAACGCTCGTCACTTGTGCAGCGGTGGAAAAACCAGGTCGGAAGATAAGTCCAAATGCCTCTTTCTCACTCATAGCATCCGCTTCTTTTTCGGTAATGATCCCTTTTTCAATCGACTTTTGCTTGAGCATATCTGCATCCAGACCTTTACCGTCATCGATAATCTGAATAACGATATGATTGCCTTCATGGTATGCTTTTAGCTGTATGGTTCCTACTTCCGATTTACCGGCTATGAGACGAACATCACCCACTTCAATCCCATGATCACATGAGTTTCGAATGATATGCACTAATGGATCCCCAATCTCTTCGACAATGGATTTATCCAGCTCTGTATCTTCTCCTGCAATCTCCAGTTCAATCTTTTTATTGAGCTCACGAGACAAATCACGAATCATACGAGGGAACTTATTGAACACTTTTCCAATCGGTAACATCCGTGTTTTCATAACGGCAATTTGCAAGTCGGTTGTAACCAAGGAAACGATGGAAACAACTTGATTCAGCTCTTCTAAAAATGCTTCTCCTTCGTATCGTTCCTCTACGTCATCATTAATTTTAATCAGACGATTTTTACCTAAAACGAGTTCTCCGATGAGATTCATAAGATGGTCAAGACGTTTGACATCAACACGAATCGTCTGCTCAACCCCTCCGCCTTTAGAGTCGCCATCTTCTTTTGGTTCACTTCGGCGCGGTGTTGTAGGAGTTGTAGAGGCAGCAGGTGTCACTTTTGCTACAGGAGCTACTTCGGTTTTCGGCTGTGCTACCGGCTCAGGAATAACAGCCGGTGCACTTGGAACGACTGGTTCTGGAGAAGGAGTGGTTGAATTTTTTTGCGCTCTCTTTGCTGCATCTTGAGCTTGTTTTTCAAGCAACAATCGCTCGATTTCAGCTTCTACTTCACTATCGCTCATATTGGCATAATCTGGCTCAACACTGGATGTTACGACAGGCTCCGCAGCAGCAGAACGTTTAGCAACGGCTTCCGCTTGTTTCTGAGCTAAAAGACGCTCAATTTCTGCTTCTACTTCGGCATCACTCATATTTGAATAATCAGGTTCTTCTTCGCTGTTTTGTACAGCGACTGGCGCCTGTACAACAGGGGCAGCAACTTCAACGCTTGCTGGTGCTTCACCGCCATTTGCCACAACATCCAGTCTTGCGACACATCCTGAAACATCCAATCCGGAATCTTCTCCACGGTCACGAATACGAACCAACAGGGCTTTCATCAAATCAATGGATTCAAGAATAACGTCCATAACATTCGCATCGATCACAAGATCACCGTGCCGAGCCATGTTGAGCAAATTTTCCATGTGATGCGTTAAGTGAGTCAGTACATCAAAATTAAGAAATGAGCTCGCCCCCTTAATCGTATGCGCTACACGAAAAATACGATTCAGTAAATCCAAATCATCCGGACGTGTTTCCAATTCAACTAAATCTTGGTCGAGCTGTTCAATTAGCTCAAATGCTTCAATTAAAAAATCTTGTAATATTTCTTCAAATTCATCCATCTTCTACCCCTACTGAATATGTGCTTGCACGACACGTGCGATTTCGTCATAAAATACATTTGCGTCAAATTTAACCAAATAAGCTTCTGCGCCCGCTTCCTTACCTCGCATCTCACTAAAATGATCACTTATCGAAGAGTTAAATACGATAGGAATCATCTTAAAGCGTGGATCTTCTTTTACCTTCGCGGCAAAATGAAATCCATCCATCCGAGGCATTTCAATGTCCGATGCAATAAGACGCAGCTTCGAGGAAAGCGTATCACCATGTGCAGCATAAAGATCTTCCAAAATTTGTAATCCTTGCTGCCCGTCACTCGCCTCAATGACATGAAAACCCATTTTTTCTAAGGCATCTTTGATAATATGACGCGCCGTTGAACTGTCATCAAGTAGCAAAACATAGCCATCAAAACTGCTATTATGTTCCGTCATTGAGGCATGATTAGGTTGATACAGTCCAAGTTCCTGCACAACACTTTCCAAATCTAAAATCAACAGTACATTATCGTCTTCAATACGGGTAACTCCCGTTATTTTTGATCCGTCTACACTGTTATCCAAGAATGACGCAGGCTCAATATCTTTCCAGTTAATACGACGGATCCGTTTTGCTTCATGAACCACAAAGCCGATAAGAATATTATTAAACTCCGTGATAATAACGCGAGCTTCTTGCTCCATCTCTTCAGGAGCGTCAATTCCCATCCATTTAGCAAGATTTACAACCGGGATAACTACCCCACGAAGATCAAATATTCCCTCAATAAAAGGTGGTGTTCCCGGTAGTTCAGTCAACATTGGTAGACGAATTATTTCACGTACTTTGGCGACATTGATCCCATAAATTCCTTCATAGATCTCATCACCCTCACGCTTAAATATCCTAAAATCGACCAATTCCATCTCGTTGGTGCCAACTTTTAGAATGTCTTTATGTCCCTTCATTCGGGCTCCTTGCTAAATAATGCTTCATTTAAAATATGCGGACTATGGAATGATTCCACAACATAATATCTTTCATTACAAGCAAAAGCACCTAAGTTGATATAACGATACGTTTCAAAATCAAAAGATTTGTTTTGATGATAATGCCCCTCAATGACAATATCACACTCATCAATCCATTTTTCCTCATTATGACGATGTGCGATTATCTCAAAATTTTCAATTTTTTTACAATGATTTTTGCGTTGCATATCCTCACTAAGCCTTTTAATAATAACACCACCACAGAGGTTATTAATAATATTTAAACCATAAAGAATGGGATGATTTCGAATAAGTGCCGTATATATTTTGTACCCCAATGCGACTCCAATATCGCCATGCAATAGAGCAATTTTTTGAGAGCCGTACTCCATCATAAAAGGCTGCTCGCACCGTGAAACAATGAGTATACTAGGAAAAATAGAAGAGAGTCTAAAATCATGATTTCCTTCCAAATACACTATTTCCATTTTTTTTGAAAGAGAGTCAAGAAGGGTAATAAACTCGTGATTTAAGAGAACGGTTTCGCTGACGGGACCAAAAAGAAGATCGCAATTATCCCCCATCAAAATAAGCTGTGTGGTTTGAATTTCTCCATTCTCTAGTGCACGCAAAAAATCAATAAAAGGGGTTCTCCATGGAGCATAATGGGAATCAGCAACGAGAATTGCCCCCTCATGAAGCGCTTTAAGGGACATACGCTATCACAGGGATTCCAAGGGTTTCATCCAATCCCATCATAATATTGGCATTAACCAGCGCTTGCGAGCTTGCTCCACGCATGAGATTATCAATCGCGCACATGCTCACGAGAGCATTTCCATGACGTGCGGCATACACATCTGCGAAATTGGTTCCTGAAGTCATTTTGGTGTGAGGCGGTGCCGTACGGACACGAACAAAAGGTTTCCCCTCATAAAACTTTTGTATATGCTCAAGAGGCTGAATATCCAATTTTAAGGTCGCGTACACACACGCCAACATCCCGCGTGTCATAGGGACAAGCGAGGGGACAAAAGTCACTTTAACCTCATTGCCACATAGGATGCTCGCGTGCTGTTCTATCTCAACGGCATGACGGTGCTTTATGATGTTGTAGCAGTTGATATTATCGTTCACGCTCACATAATGAATACCTGCCGAAGGTGACTTACCCGCACCCGAAACACCGGTTTTGGAGTCAATAAAAATGGGTTGAGTCGTATCAATATAGTCTAAAAAAGGGGCTAATGCCATAAGGGTTGCCGTTACGTGACATCCCGGATTTGCTACCAATTTTGCATTTTCTGCAACTCGACCATGGAGTTCTGGAATGGAGTAGACCGCGTGTTCAAGATTCTCTACGTCTTCATGCTCACAATAAAAGGCTTCGTAATTTTCACTATTCAGACGATAATCGGCAGAGAGATCGACAATTTTGACCCCGCGTTCCAGCAACCCTTTGGCAGTATTCATTGCAGTCTTATGGGGTAGTGCCAAAAATATCAGCTCACACGTCGAAGCGGCACGATCCAAATCAACTTTGTCAACACCCATATCACACACACCAAAAAGAGCAGGATGAAGCTCACTTAATGTTGTTTCACCCTCGGTATTTGCACAATATTTCAGCGTAAAAATAGGGTGATTAATGAGCATTTTAACAAGCTCTAAACCTGTATACCCGCTAACTCCGATGATTCCGACATTAATGGCTTTCAAAAACTATCTCCTGATATTTAACCTCTAAGACCTCGAATTTTTTGACACCGCCGGGGAGTTTTGCATTAATATCATCTCCCTCTTCGCGTCCGAGAAGCTGTTTGGCTAGTGGAGAATTAAACGATATAAGTCCATTAGAAGGATTGCTCTCACATCCGCCAACTATGGTATAGGTTACCTCTTCGTCGGTATCAAGATCACACAACACCACCGTCGAGCCAAAACTCACACGGGCATGCTCCAACTCACTGGGATCAACAATCTGAGCAATAGAGATAACAGCACCCAGCTCTGCAATACGTGTTCCGATAAACGCCTGTTTTTCACGCGCCGCATGGTATTCAGAATTTTCTTTTAGGTCACCATACTCTTTGGCACGGTCAATTTCTGCGTTAACTTCAGGAAGATCGATATTTTTGAGAGTATTTAGCTCATCGGATAATCGCTGAAATCCGTATTTGGTCATAGGCTCTTTTTGTTCCACTGTTCTCTCCAAGAAATTAATACTTTTATGCATTATAGCGCGGAGAAACTAAAGCTTTGTAATCCGTCGCAACGCCAACGAGCACATTGCCAATCCAAAGGCACCCGTTACGGCAACAAAACTCCCTTTTTCTTTGATACGAGGGAGTTCACTGCTGCAAATACAGCTAAAATCACCGCTAAATTTTCGCTTGCGCAATTCGTTACGCAGCTTGGAAGCGAAGGGATCCCCTTCGGTTTTCCAGATGGAGCGTACTTCGATTTTGGTAGGATCAAGCCGTTTGGCTGAGCCTACGGAACAAATGAGTTTTGGGGAGCATTTTTGGATAAGAGCAATTTTTGCCCACATATCATCAATCGCATCGAGAATCAGATCATAGGGTTCAAAATCAAAGCCTTCGACCCAGTCGGGAGTAATTTTTTCTGCGATGGCAATGACTTCCGGATAATGACTTTTTAAAGCATCAACTTTGAGTTCCCCTTCGTGCATCTCTGAGTGCATCTGGCGATTTTGATTGCTCACATCGTAACGGTCAAAATCGATAATAGTGATGTCGCGCACACCCGAGCGATAAAGACAATCCAAACAAAAACTCCCCACTCCCCCTACTCCAAGGAGAAGGATTTTAGCGTTTTGAAGTTTTTCATACGTCTCTTCACCAAAAACGAGCTTGGTTCGGGCGTTTCTCACAGCCACTCTCGTAAGATTTTCATCGATTTGTACGCCGTTAAATCCAATTTTATCGGGCTTACCGATACCATCTTATTTTCAATCGCTTCAAAATCACAGTACCCTTCACGATTTGGACGTGCTTTGTATTCGAGAGGGTGCAGCCCTAGCCAATAATATTCAAGTCCTCGCGGATTACGGTGCAAATGGGCATCATTAGCATAAAACCTGTATCCTGCATACGTCGGACAAAATTTCAATTCTTTCACATCCCATGGGATATTGACGTTTAAAAATTCTCGTTCATTAAGGGGAAACTTACCCGCAAAAATCTTTTCAACCAACGTTCTAATTGCTATTTTAGCCAACGCAAAATCGCCTACGGGTTGGGTAAAATCCATTACTTGGGAAATCGCAATAGAGGGAACACCTTGCAACACCCCCTCCATCGCTGCGGCTGCCGTACCGGAATAGGTGATGTCTTCCCCCATATTTGATCCCTTATTGATTCCGCTAATAACAAGATCAGGCTTTTTGATCTCAAATAGTGAATTCAGCGCTAAATAGACACAGTCGCTGGGTGTTCCATCATCGAGTTTGTAAAAATCATCCCCGACACTGACAAATGAAAGTGGTCGCGTAAGGGTCAGAGAGTGCCCGCATGCCGATTTTTCTGTTGAAGGAGCAACCACCGTAATATGCCCAAAATCTTTAAGCGCATCAATAAGCGCCAACAATCCTTCGGATTCGTATCCATCATCATTTGTTATTAATATTTCTTTCATTTTTTATTTCCTTTTTGGTTTTATCAGGACAAAAATAAAACAATTAAGAGTGTCGCGTCGCTCGTATGCCAGTACATAGCCATGCTCCCTCAAAATCGCATCAACGATATACAATCCCAAGCCAAAACTGTCTTTGGTAGGTTGTTCTTTGGTAAAAGGTTCGATGTAATACGCAAGCGGTTTTTTAAGCGGTTCACCGAGATTGGCAAAAAATATCTCATCGTTTTCCATGAAAATCGACATTTTTTTCTCAGGAGAATATTTGATCCCATTGTCAATGAGATTTTTAATCGCGGTTACAAAGAGCCGATAGTCCACTTCGATTTTAACCGAAGCATCAACATTCGAATCTACCGAATCGTATTCGACCATCGCACTGTCAATCGCACCATCGATAATGTCAATAAGGCGGTACTCTTTTTGATCCAAATATTGCGAGCCGGAACTGATCTCTTCGATCAAGGCAAACTCGCCGATCAATCCCTCAAGTCTCTCAAAAATACTGACAAATCGACCCCGCTGTTTTTCATCCTCGATCATCGTGGTAACAATGCGCCCTTTGGCAATCGGTGTTTTGAGTTCGTGCATAATATTGCGTAAAAAAAGGGTACGGGATTCAATAAGGGAACGTATCTTGCCCTGTGCCGTTTCGAGTTCATTGGCAATCAAAGCAATCTCATCTTCACCATTTGCATGAAATCGTACCCCCATGTCCCCCTCTCCAAAACGGGCAATTTGTCGGCGCAAACGTCGAAGCGGTGCGATACGAACAATAATCAGTCCAAAAGAAAAAAGTAAAATCAGTAAAATAGTGCCATAGGCGTACATCAAATAAGAGGGATCATACGCTTGAACCTTGCGATCTTCCAAAAGAATCGAATGGTGGTCTGATTGGACCCAAAAATATATTTTTCCATCAAATTGGAGCATCCGTACATACACTTGGCTCACAATCAAATTATTGTAGGGAGCTTCAAACGAAATATGTTGAGATACAGCTTGCCCATCTTTTTTGAGCACTACTGCATTTTCGGTAATACTATGATACCCTGCGTCATTTACTACATATAAATCATATACTGCCAGATTGGCTTCCAAAATAGGCAATGAGATTTGTTTGAGTAAAAAGGTATTGTAAATTTGAGAAATCAAAGAATACTTACTAAAGAGGTTGTCTGTATGTTTGGCACGGTTGGTTTGATACAGCTGATAAAAGGTATAACTAACGCTCCCCACTGTAACGGCAAGGGCAAAAAGAACCGTCAATAAAACGGCATTACGTCTGATAATCATTTCAGAAGCTTATATCCAATACCGCGAATCGATTCGACAAGAGCTTTGTCCCCAAGTTTATTGCGAATACGTCCCATCATGACATCGATACTTTTATTGGATGAGTCTTCGTTGATTGCACTGACGTTGTGAATCAAATCTTCTCGTGACACCACCATCCCCTGTTTTTTAATCATGTGGGCGAGGATGCCGTATTCTGCATTGGTAAAGTCTAAGGCTCTCCCCTTGTAACTGATTTGCATGGCGGATTCATTGAGGCTAAAATCACTCTCATTTTCTGCCGCTGCTTGAGATGCTGCATCGTAACGACGTAACACGGAGTGGATACGCGCTTCAAGTTCCCGTGGATCATACGGTTTAGGGAGATAATCATCCGCACCCAGCTCCAATGCATTAATCTTATCGGTCACATCAGAGCGTGCCGAGGAGATAATAATCGGGATATTTTGACGTGAGCGAATGGCTTCACATACCTCCAGCCCATCCATCCCCGGTAATGTCAAATCCAAAATTACTGCATCAAATTTTTCGAGTTTAAGGATACTAAGCGCCTTAAACGGGTCATCTTCCGTCGTCACCGAGAAATCAAACTGCTCTAAAAATTCGGTCAAAATCTCAGCGAGTTCGAGATCGTCTTCTATCATTAATATTTTATTCATACCGTCATTGTAACCCACCAACAGTTAATAGTTTCCTAACTTGACTACTAGCGTAAGCGAAAATAGGATAAAATCGGTTTAATTACACGAAAAAGGATGAGAGTGAAATCACTTATTATGATGATGGGATTTGTACTTTTCGTATGGGGTTCACAGCCTGTAGCTTTTATTAAAAATGTTCAGGGGAATGCGACCGTAAAGTATGATAACATTCTTCACATCCTTCAAAAAGGAGAATATCTTTTCAGCGGGGATACGATTGAGACAGCTAAAAACACCAACGTTGGGCTCTCTTTTAATGACGGGACACACATTGCCATAGGTCCAAACAGTGTATTTACAATTTGCCTAACTCAACCACAACGTCAGATGATACGCGATAAATGCCAAGCTATACGCAACAATTGAAGTGAAGAGAAAAAGATACACAAAATATTTAATCCCCCCTGCTTCACGGGTAAAGACAACCGATGCTGCCAAACACGGTAAATAAGTCATGATCACCACGATAAATGCTATGGCTGAGGGGAGTGGGATGTGAGAGCTAATCGCGTGCATGAGCGAATTGTCCGCTTCCGTCGCATCACTTCCCAATGAATAAAGAACACCCATCGTAGAAACCACCACCTCTTTCGCCGCCAAGCCTGTTTGAAGGGCTACCGCCATCTTCCAGTCAAACCCAAGCGGTGCAAAGGCAGGCTCGATGACATGACCGATTGTCCCTAAAAAACTCTGCTCTAACTGGGCTTCGGCGAGTTTGTTTTCCAGTGTTTTTGCTTCTTCTTTGGATATAGCAGCTTCAATTTTTGTAGTATAAAGAGCATCAAGAGCACTGTCTTTTGGATACGCACTTAAAAACCAAACTAAAAGCGATGCCGCTGCAATAAACGTCCCCGCTTTTTTGACGTACATCATCGTTTTAATGACAACGGTGTGCCAAATCAGTTTGAGTGAGGGCAAACGATATTTAGGCATCTCCATAACAAACGGTTCATCCGCACCTTTAAACGCCGTCATTTTAAGTATTTTGGCAGCCGCAAGACCAATCATAGCCCCCAAAATATAGATACCAAACAAGACATTTCCTGCCATATCTGCTCCAAAAAATGCCCCAGTAAAGAGAACATAAACAGGGAGACGTGCACCACAGCTCATAAATCCGATAACAAACAGTGTCAATAAACGGTCACGGTCATTTTTCAAAATCCGTGCTGACATATACGCCGGAATCGAACACCCAAGCCCGCTTACGAGGGGAATAAACGATTGTCCGTGAAGACCAAATTTATGGAAAAAACCATCGAGTAAAAATGCCACCCGTGACATATATCCCGTCGATTCCAGCAATGCAATCCCAACAAATAAAATAACGATATTGGGGACAAACAGCACCACCGCACCCACGCCTGAAATCACCCCATCAACGATGAGTGAACGAATTTCCGCATTGGAGATGGTTGAACCAACGACTCTCCCAAGCCAACCGAAAAAGGCATCTATCCAATCCATCGGAATCGAACCAATCTCAAACGTAAGCTGAAACAATCCCCACATAAAAAACAAAAAGATTGGAATCCCGAAAATCGGATGAATCAATACGCTGTCTATTTTTTCTGTGGTTGTTTTCTTTTCGGGTGCTTTGGGTTTCACCTTCACCGTTTCAGCAATCACCCCGCGATTAAATGCCAAATACTCTTCGGCAAAGATTTCTTTGACATCTTCGCTGTCGTGATGGAGCGAAATGTGGTGATCTGCTTCAATCAGCATCGGTTGCAGTTCCGTCCAAATCGGATTATCATGAAGCACTCGATAGGTTTTTTTCTCTTGTTGCAAAAGATTAATGGCAATATTACGGTTGGAGATACTCGCTTTAAATTTATGGCGATTCAAATAGCCCGTGATAAGAGAAATTTCCTCTTCAACCGCTTCACTAAAAATCAGTTTTTGCTCTTGGAAAGGTTTTTCATGCGTATCTACAACCGCTTTCATCAACTCATCCAGCCCTGTTTTTGCCGCCGCTGAAACGCGAATACATTGGATTCCAAGCAACTGTGAGAGATAAGGAGCATTAATCTCGATTCCCTCTTTGTGGGCTTCATCGCTCATGTTGAGTGCCACTACCATTTTTTTGCTCATGGTCATAAGTTCTGCCGTGAGCTGAAGGTTTTTTTCCATATTCGTCGAATCAAGGACATTGATAATCAAATCGTATTGCTCATTGCAAAGAAAATCGTGTGTCACCCGCTCTTCAATCGAATAATCGGTAAAAGCATACGTCCCCGGCAAATCAACCACCGTAAAATGGTAGCCGTTGTATTCGAAAAGCACTTCGGTCTTTTCAACGGTCACCCCTGTAAAATTTCCAACATGAAGGCGTGCGTTACCAATGGAGTTGATAAGCATACTTTTGCCTACATTGGGCTGACCGACGAGGGCAATTTTCAGACGTTTACCGTCAATGTTGCATTGTTCATTATTATCGGACATTGGTTACCTCGATGAGTTGGGCTTCTTCTTTACGCAATGCGATGCTCACATTCCCTATTTTTACCTCATAGGTGCTTTTACTCAGTGCACATTCAAGCATAATGACATCCGCCCCTCGCATCAAACCAAAAGAGATGAGACGTTGTTTGAGGGCTCCTGTTGCATTGATCTTCACCACCGTTGCAACACCCCCTTTGGTACACGCACTGAGTAAGGTCATCGTATCGCTATTCATGGTCATTACCTTTAAAATGTATAGTTTAGTCGAGCAAGAAAACGGCCATATCCAGCATCGTTTCCCCCATCAAAATTGTTATTTCTATCCTCTATTTTAGCATAACTCACATCTGTACACCATTTCTCGCTGATTTGATACATCGCTACAATATCCATTTCGGTGATTTTTGCCTCCATCGGAGCACTTTTAAACTCCCCGTACAAGGCTGTAAGTGTCAATCCTTCAACTCCCGATGAAGCCATATCTACCTTACCGCTGACTTGATATGCTCTGGCATCTTCCATTCGCTCAATCGTCCACTCTTCCATGGAAGTGTAATACGGTCCACCTCCAAGCCCGTTATTAACGTGTTTTCCTTCTTTGTTAAGAACACGATTAACCGCTACACCTAAGGTTAGTATTCCCATATTAACATTTGCACCTAATCCGTACACACCTCCATCAACCCCTGTACCAACGCCGTCTTTATCTTTTTGTTCATCAAATTTTGCGTATTGCACTGCAACATTGATTCCAGATGATTCACTAAAACAAAATCTGTATAAAACGTCTGCATAAACAACATTCGTCACTTTATCAACACTGTATACCCACCCTTGAAGAGCCAAATTATCAATACTTTGATTGGTGATTCCAGCTAAAAACACCCCAGCACTGTCATGGTTTACCCCAAATTTTTTAAACTCATTCATACTGTCATTATGTCCACGCGGAGAATCAAAACCTGCCCAACGCATCAAGTAACCTGCACTGAGTGTCGTTTTATCGATTCCTCTGTACGTTGCCATTGCTCCCTCAAAAGTATTGGGCAGCATTCGGACATCATCGGTTGCAATAAAGGGGCTATCAATCAACTGACGACCGACACGCAGTGTCAAATCATCTTTAGTGTAATCCATATATGCTTCTCCAAGATAGACAAACGAATTTCCTTCTGCATCAAAAAAATCAGGGCTTTGTTTTTCTTGCGAACCTGTTGCAAAAGAAATTTTTTGAGAAATGTACCCGGCAACTCCAAGTTTCGCATTCTGCCATGGAGCTGTTTCATATTTGACAATACCTCCAAGTACCGTTGCATACGTATTGCTACTTGTTTCATTATTTTGTTGCAGATATCCCAAACGAATCTCCCCGCTCGTGCTTCCAGGACTCAATGCTTCATTGATAGAAGAAGCACTCAGGGAAACTGCTCCTACCAAACTTAGTATCCCTAATTTTTTCATTTCTAAAGCCTTTTTATTATTATTTTGATACGCATTATTATATAATGTCAAAATGATAATAGATATCGACTTATAATAAACTTAATAATGATAATGGTTTTCATATATGTCTCAAGATTTTCTCATTCACTATCCCCTATAATTCTAAAATATTCTCTACAAATTCGTAAAATTGAAGGATTTAGGAGAAAAGAGGGTGAACTGTTCAAAGAAGCAGCGCATGAGCTAAAAACACCACTCGCACTCATGCGTTCGCGCTTGGATGTATACGAGAATACCCAAGGGTATGATAAAAATAAATTCATCGTTGATTTGGGACATGACATCGAGCGTTTAACAACCGAATTGAAAAATGTTCTTTTTTTAGAAAGTTCCGATTATGAAGACCCCATAACCCTAAATATCGCGACTGCACTGCGAAATATCATTCACAAAGTAGACATTCTCACAAAACGAAAACAACTTCTTCTTCAGCTTCCCACCGAAAGTTTTATCGTTACGGCACCTGAACGATTACTCAAAAAAGTTCTCCTAGCATTGATTGAAAATGCCATGACGTATGCCCCAGAAAATAGCCAAATTCATATAGAGATTGATTCTATTGTACGAACCATTACCATAACCAATGATGCCGGTCATGAGAAATACCTTTTCAGCTCCAAAATAGGACATAAAATGCTGCAAAGACTCAGCGAGGAGCTCAATTATACGTATGAAATCACCCAATATGATTCTCAATACGCCATTACTCTTAAATTTTCGTAACCACTCGTTATAATAACGGTATTAATCTCTCACTAGTTAGGAATCTAATGAATTTTTTATGGCGTTCTGACAATCATTTCAACCTTGCCAACTTAGTTACCATGGCTAATATTACGTGCGGATTACTCGCTACCTATTTTATTACTCAAAATCATTTTATGATTGCTGTTATCCTCGCATGGATGGGAGGAGCCTTTGATATCATCGATGGGAAAATTGCCCGTAAATTCGGTCTCTCCAATGAATTCGGAATTCAGCTCGACTCCTTCGCTGATTTTCTCAGTTTCGTTCTCGTCCCAACCTTCTTTATCTTTCAATCGGTCTATACCGATCTCACAGGACTACCCCTCATCATCACTTCTGTCGCATCTATCTATTACGTCATCAGCGGTCTGCGCCGTCTGATTCAATTTAACATCAACGCCGATGTCGGAGAAGTCGCGAAGCACTTTACGGGTGTACCGACACCGTTGGGAGCGATTCTTTTATGGCTCGTATGGCTCGGATCAGGATTTATTGGATGGATGGGAGTACTTGCCCTGATGACCATCATTGGAGCGTTGCTAAACTCTAAAGTGAAGATTCCGCATTTATAAGAGAGTAAGAATACTATGAAAATTATCTATCTTTTAGTTTTTATTTCATTTACAGCGATTGCGAATCAATGCATAAACTATAAAAATACAGAAATCAAAGGGACACTTTATCGTCAAACATTTCCAGGTCCTCCAAACTACGAGAGTCTTGCATCTGGTGACATGGCGGAAACATATTTTCTGTTAAAGCTACCTCTACCAAAATGTGTTGCAGATGATAAAGAAGGGGAAAAACTCCAAGAAAATTTTGACTCGATAACTGATATTCAGTTGGTACTTACTGGTCAATCTACTTACAATAGCCTTCAATTTTTTATCGGAAAACCAATTACGTGTACAGGTAACTTATTTTCTGCTATCACAGGTCATCACCATACAAAAGTTCTTCTTTCTGAGGCTTCATGTCACCAATAACTTACAATTTGAAGTTTTAAATCATTGTCTATAGCAAATTATTCATACGCATTTTGACGATGCCGAAGATCAACCACAACAACAATAATCTTCCCATCATCAATAAGATAAAATAGGCGGTAATCACCAATACGGTATCGATAATATCCCTCAAACTCCCCTTTGAGCTTTTTAATATTCGTTCCATAATAGGGATTTTGTCGAAGTTGTGGATAAACAATATTCGTAATTTTGATATACAATTTTTTGTCGATGCTCTGTTTTATCTTTTCAAAGGTTTTACCCTCAGATATTAGAAAGTCAGACAATCGTATAGTCTCCGTTTTTCGCTTCCTCAAATCCGCGTCTAAGATTTTGAACCAATTCTTTATCCGCCATTATCTCAGCCATTTCTGTATTATCTACATATTGAGAAGATGAAAGATATTGCAATGTCGCGAACTCTATAAAATTTGAAATATTTCTCCGCTCACCCGATGCAGCAAGCGAAATCATTTGATACACCGAATCATCAACTCTCATTGTTAGTGTTTTCATGATGCTTCCTTTTTATTCACAATACAATAATTATATTCAATTTTATTCATAATTGTCAATGCCTAACTTTCAATATCTTCTTCACTATCATCTATTACCGACGATGGAAGCATCTTCTTAGGTTTCAACCCCAGTTTCCGCATCGACTCTACCCGACGGATCAAATTCCCTTTTCCAGTAGAGAGTTTGTTCATCGCCCCTTCATAACTTTTTTGAGTTCGCCCTATTTGCTCACCGATTTTCTCCATATCCTCCACAAATGATACCAGTTTTTCGTACAGCGCTTCCGCAGATTCAGCAATCGCTTTGGCATTGCGTTCTTGATATTCACTTCTCCAAATATGCTCAATAGTGCGTAATGTTACTAGTAGCGTGGAGGGAGAAACAACGACAATATTTTGTTCATACGCTGTTTTAAAGAATGTATTATCCTGTTCCAATGCGAGTAAAAATGCCCCCTCAATCGGCATAAAGAGAAGAACAAAATCGAGAGTACGAACACCGCTGAGCTGTTCATACCGTTTACCGCTAAGCCCTTTGATATGTGAATGAATCGAAAGAAGATGTTGTTTCAGTGCATGAGCACGTTCTTCATCATTGTTGGCACGGATAAAGGCATCGTAAGCAACCAATGAAACTTTTGAGTCAATGATAATATCTTTATTTTGAGGAAGATGAACAATAACGTCGGGTCGGAATTTTTTCCCCTCTTCATCGCTGTACGTATTTTGGGTTTCGTATTCATGCCCTTCCCGCAATCCTGAATCTTCCAAAATTCGTTCCAGTACAATCTCTCCCCAATTTCCTTGAGTTTTATTCTCACCCTTAAGGGCGTTGGTGAGATTAATTGCATCTTCACTGAGGCGTTCATTGAGGGATTTTAGGCGGAGGATTTCATCTTTGATACTTTGACGCTCTTTGGCATCATGTATAAACTGCTCTTTGCTCTGAGTAGCAAAATTGGTAATCTGCTCGCGAAAGGGCTTGAGCAAAAGATCAAGCCCTTTCGTGTGTGCCTCATCGAAGGTTTTGGCTTTCTGTTCAAAGATTTGAGTCGCCAAATGTTCAAACTGTCCTTTCATCTGTAGTTTCGCTTCGTCAAGTAGACGCAGCTTCTCTTCATAAGAGCGCAAGGATTCCTCATGACGTGTATGCAAAATCGCAAAATCCCGCTCAAGTGCGTGATAATCATTGGTCTTGACTTCAAGTGTTGATTGAGACTCCATGCGCAATTGGTGTTCTTGGTTAAGCATCTCTTGAATCTGCAAAGCGCGTGATTCCAACAAAGCATATTCCTGACGGGATTGATTCCACATCCACGCGAGTGTTCCGGCAGTTAGAGTGGCGATTAAGGTTGTTATTTCGTATATCATGGTGTGATTATAGCCAACCGCTGCCTAAGGCGAAAAAAATATGGCATGGTGTAATATTTTTAGATGAAAATATCTCCAAATACCCAATGCCCCTGCCACAGCGGTGAAAAATACAAAAAATGCTGTCAGCCCTATCATAAAGGTATATTCGCATCAAATGCCCTCAAACTTATGCGCTCTCGCTACAGTGCCTATTCTTTGCATTTGGCTGACTACATCCTAAAAACAACCCATCCCAACAATATTGATTATACGGATGAAACATTACTGTGGAAACAAAGTATTTTAGAGTTTTGCCAAAATACCAAATTTTTAGGATTAAATATTAATGAATTTATCGATAGTGAAACGGTTGCGTATGTGACATTTGAAGCAAGGCTAGACAGTGGCATCCTCAAAGAGAAAAGCCAATTTTTAAAAGTGGATGGGAAATGGCTCTATGAAAGCGGAGACTTTACTTCAGTGGATCCCCGTTAATAACAAGACGAAATCCCGTTTCATTGGAAGCATAGTCAGGACGTGAATAGCCTCGAAACGAACTGCGTAAACACATATAACTCGTTTTATAACTCCCACCGCGACGTACTTTGAAAGATTCACTCTCCGCCCCACCGATTCTAGGACTCCCATCTTTGGGCGCATTGACATAATTCGCAAAAAAATCATCCTCACACCACTCCCAAACATTTCCCAACAAATCATGGATTCCCAAACGGTTTGGCAGCTTTCCTCCCACAACCTCCGTTCGGACATTAGCAGTATACGCATAGACTGCATAATCATCCAGTTGTGCTTCTGAATCGCCAAATGTAAAACGGGTATTTCCCCCTGCTTTGGCAACATATTCCCATTGTGCTTCGCTTGCAAGTGCATAAAGCCGTGTTTTTCCTTCATAACGATTGATCAGTTCTACATACGCTTTGGCATCAAACCAGCTGACTTGCTCGACTGGATGGTGATGCGAACTCTTTTCATCCACTTTATCGTTTTTAAAATACGATGGATTAACCCGAGTGAGTTTAAAATACTGTTCCTGAGTCACCGGATATTTGGAAATCCAAAATCCTGCAAGTTTCACCGTATGAGACGGAGATTCAACGTCTCCGCCCTCCGCATATTGTGCATTGCGCCCCATCGTAAACTCACCGCCATCGATATAAAGAAATTCTATTCCGATTGAATTGGTAAAATTTCTAGGCATCTCAACAACGGGTTCACTCACTGCAACATTATCGGGGGTTTTCTTTAGAAAATCGAACAAATCAGACCTTTGAAAAATACTTCATTACGTATCATAGTTATATCAGTTCTAGCAAAAAGCGTTCTCTAATTTAACACCCCACCATCTCAATGCAATCTTCCCCTTTGGGAATCAGACACAAAAACATATACGCTTCCTCCCCAACCGTCTCATAACTGTGGGCAACACCAGCAGGAATAAAGAGAATATCTCCTGCAACTGCTTCAAATGTTTCATCCCCACACTTCACGTTTGCCCGTCCTGAGAGAACATATTGCTCATGCTCAACCGTATTCGTATGATGTGGCATAAAACCGCCCGCATCGATCGTAAAACAGCGCATGGCAAAATTGGGGACGTCTTGTAAAGAAAGAAGCATCTGCATACTCACACCACGTCCTGCTTTTTGTGGCATCAATTCGATAGAGTTTAATTTTCGGTGTATCATTATTCATCCTTTTTTTGGCTGTATTATCCCATATTTTTCTCAAACTTGACAACCCATCCGCCATTGATTATAATGTCATCAACCAAATAAGACTCTCAAGCAATCTACAACTTTCTTCTATTGCACAAAATTAACATACCCTAAGGCTTCTTTCATAATGAGCGATAACGCAAAAACCCCTACTCCTCGAAATAACTCCAAAAACCGTACTCATACCCCTGTAGAAGGGTTCACGATTGAAGCCCTTAGAACAAAAACACTTGAAACTCTCCTAGAGATTGCAACCTCTCTAAACGTTGAAGACCCCAACGAGCTTAAACGTCAAGACCTTATCTTTGAAATCCTTAAAACCCAAGTACAACAAGGCGGATTTATCCTCTTTACGGGTATTTTAGAAATCATGCAAGACGGTTACGGCTTTTTACGTGCTGTTGACCAAGGTTTCAGCGATTCCATGCACGATGCATACGTTTCAAGCACTCAAATTCGTCGTTTCGCACTTCGTAATGGGGACATCGTTACAGGTCAAGTACGCGCACCAAAAGATCAAGAGCGCTATTACGCCCTTCTAAAAGTCGAAGCGATCAATTATCTTCCGCCTGAAGAGTCTAAAAAACGTCCATTATTTGAAAATCTCACCCCTCTTTATGCCCTCGAACAACTCAAACTTGAGTACCAGCCAACGCATCTGACTGGACGGATGATGGATTTATTCTGTCCAGTGGGTAAAGGTCAACGCGGTCTTGTTGTCGCCCCTCCTCGCTCAGGAAAAACAGAACTTCTAAAAGAGATTGCTCACGGTATTACCACCAATCATCCTGAAGCGGAGCTCATGGTATTGCTTGTCGATGAACGTCCTGAAGAAGTTACCGATATGGAGCGCTCTGTCAAAGGTGAAGTCTACAGCTCAACCTTTGATGAGCCTGCCAAAAATCACGTTAAAGTCGCTGAAATGGTTATCGAGAGAGCAAAACGTCGTGTAGAGCTTGGCAAAGATGTCGTTATCTTGCTTGACTCCATCACCCGTCTTGCCCGTGCGTACAATACTGTCACCCCAAGCTCAGGAAAAGTCCTCTCAGGGGGAGTCGATGCCAACGCATTGCACAAACCAAAACGATTTTTTGGAGCTGCCCGTAACATCGAAAACGGAGGAAGTTTAACTATCATCGCTACTGCGCTTGTCGAAACAGGCAGTAAAATGGACGAAGTAATTTTCGAAGAGTTCAAAGGGACAGGTAACTCCGAAGTCGTTCTCAGCCGTAAGATTTCTGAACGCCGCATCTATCCTGCTATTGATATTCTCAAATCGGGTACTCGTAAAGAAGAACTTCTTTTAGGGGCAGATGTATTGCAAAAAGTATTCGTTTTGCGCTCTATGCTGCACAAACAAGAGGATGAAGTCGAAGCATTACGTTTCCTCTACAACACCATGCTCAAGAGCAAAAGCAACACCGAATTTCTTGACAGCATGAATAACGAATCGAGCAAATAATGCGAGTCGGTGTTTTCGATAGTGGGGTTGGAGGCTTAAGCGTCGTCAAATCTCTGTTGGAACACCACCTCTTCGAAGAGATCATCTATTTTGGTGATACTGCCCGTGTCCCTTATGGGGTCAAAGATCAAAACACTATTATCCGCTACTCTCTCGAAGCAATCGAATTTTTTAAAAACTTTGAAATTGATTTGCTCATCACCGCGTGCAATACTGTCAGCGCGTATGCCCTCGATGAGATGCGACTTCACAGCGATCACGATGTTATCGGTGTTGTTGAGCCGGGAGTGTTGGCACTCAAAAACGCCATTCCCGATACAAATGCCAACATTCTTATTTTAGGCACCAAAGCAACGGTCAAATCAGGCGCCTACACAAAAGGGCTCAATGCTCTAGGGTATCACAATCTCAGCGCAATTGCCACAGGCTTACTCGTCCCCATCGTTGAAGAGGGGCTGTATGAAGGAGAAGTTCTCCAAAGTACTTTGAAGCATTATTTTGGCAACTTGCCCAAAGCTCCTGATGCTATTATCCTTGGGTGCACTCATTTTCCTCTTATTGCCAACGCCATCGAAAACTATTTCGAAGGAAAAAGTACCCTTATTCACTCCGGAGAAGCGATTGTCGAATATTTGGAAGCGCATTACGATTTTACCCAGCGTTATGAACATACCCAATTGAAATTTTTTGCATCTGAAAACCCTGAGGGGTTACGTAAAACTGCCCGTGAATGGCTAGGAGAAATAGTATGAGCTCATCTTCCGACGTATTAGCACTCAAATACCGCCCAAAACGATTCGAGGAGCTTATCGGTCAAGAGAGCATCTCTCAAACTCTCAGCCTTGCTCTGGACTCCAAACGCCTCTCTCATGCTTATCTTTTTTCAGGGCTTCGCGGTTCTGGAAAAACCTCTACCGCACGAATTTTTGCCAAATCACTCATGTGCGAAAACGGTCCTACTTCCTCACCGTGTGATGTCTGTTCTCACTGTGTGATGGCAAACGAAGGTCGTCACATCGACATCATCGAAATGGACGCCGCATCCAGCCGTAAAATCGATGACATCCGTGACCTCATCGAAAACACCAAATACCGTCCTGCGACAGGTGCATTTAAAATCTTCATCATCGACGAAGTACACATGCTCACCAAAGAGGCGCATAATGCCCTTCTTAAAACCCTCGAAGAGCCTCCTGAATACGTCAAATTTATCCTAGCAACCACCGATCCGCTCAAACTCCCTCCGACTATTCTAAGCCGAACCCAGCATTTTCGTTTCAAGCGTATCAGTCACCCCAATATCGTTAATCACCTCAGTCACATTCTCCACCTTGAGAACATTGAGTTTCAAGCTGAATCCCTCGATATTTTAGCCCGTAGCGGTTCAGGGAGCCTACGTGACACCCTTACCCTGCTCGATCAGGCGATTATCTACTCCAAAGGGTTTGTAGACGTAAAAACCGTTGCCGATATGTTAGGACTTCTTGATCCTGATTACATATCACTTCTGTTTGACGCGATTTTTGCCAAAGACCGTAATGGACTCATCACAATGCTCAAAGAGCTCGAAGCCTACGAAGCCGAAATGGTCGTCGATGAACTCATAGCCTATCTTAAAGAGAAGCTTTACGAAGGAGATCATCGCTTTAGCCCCCTGGTTATTGAACGATTTTTTCGAATCTTGAGTGATGCTAAAACCCTCTTTGCCATCAATGCTGACGGTGGATTTGTGGTAGGACTCATTTTATTTAAAATGATCGAAGCACTGAAAATAAAAGAAATCGATGAGATGATCGAATCCCTCGAATCACGTACACCGCTGCACTCCGTTGGAAATACGACACCAGTAGCGACAACTACGCCTAAAGCTATCCAAAAAATCACTGTAACCGCTTCCGAAGTCTCCCCTTTTGATCACTTATGTGCCAAAATTCGTGACCGTGATGCCGCCCTTTCGCGCTGCTTTGAGAGCAATATCACGTTTGTTTCCTTTGCTGACACTACCCTCACATGGGAAAGTTGTGCCGAAGGAAATGACAGAGAGCTTTTGAAGCATGGCTACTCCATTATCCGACAATTTGTCCGTGAAATCTATGGACTTGATACCACCATAAAATCTCAAGGATGTACTAAAGAAGCAGTCATAGAAGCTCCAATTCAAGAGCCAATACCCCAAGCCATTATCGAGCCTATCGCAGAACCAGCTTCTATGGTCGAAGATATTGAAATTAGTGTGGGAAGCTGTGTCAGTCAATGCGATGAAACGAGTGTCAAAGAGTTTGACGGTTCGGATGTCCTCAAAGAACCCATGGTCGCCAAAGCAGCCGAACTGTTTGAAGCAACGAAGATTACGGTACAGTCGAAGGTATAAATCCGCCTCCGTCATTCCGTGCTACGACACGGAATCCAGCTTTACTATTATAGTTTATCTATTTTATCTCTTCCTCCACACCGACATTTGCGAAATCGTGTGTTGAAACTTTCGTGCGGTTTCGCGAATAACGAATGGGACATCTTCAGTTGTAATAAGTTCAAAATGGCTTTCTAATAGTTCTTTTAATCCCTCTAACGTTGAGACTTCTTTTCCATTTTGATCCACATACCCGCCTAACCAAAACTCTTTCGCCGTGTATTCTTCTTTCCATGTATAAGGTGAAGTCAGTACCAAAATTCCATCATCATTAATCCGTTCATGAATACTTGTTAAAAACAATTTTGGCTGATACAATCGGTCAATAAGGTTGGTGGCCATAACCAAATCATAGCCGCTGAACTTTTCAGCCAAAGCGCACGCATCCCCTTGATAAAATCTTACTTTGGCACACGCATCACGAAAGCTGTACATGGTCATATCAACAAGTATTTGATTTTTAAGCTCACCTTCTGTATTTTGCGCATAGATTATCCGACCATTTTTTTGAAGCTCTACAGCCGCATCGATAAACGCCTGAGAGTAATCAACACCATCAACATTATCAAACTCCAGCGCCAGTTCAAACGACGCACGCCCTGTTGCACATCCTAAATCCAGGGCCTTTCTTTGTTGCGTATTTTTTGAATATCCGATGGCTTTTTGAGCACATACTTTAGCAAAATTTGTCACACCAAAATAGTCATCCCCATACTGAAAATCGCAGTACTGTGAGACCAATTCATCCGATTCGTAAATGTTTGTTTCTTTCATCTTTTTCACCTAGCTTTTTAATAATGGAAGTGTATTAAGTAGATTTTCACAATATTGCCACTGATCCAATGTCTCTTTCCACTCACGCGGAATCGCATTAACGCCTTTGTAAGCACCCAAGACCATCCCGATAGCAATAGCACGAGAAGCATTATCGCCCCCTACCATTGCATTCGCTTGTAATGCTTTTTTTAAACCCTCTGCGTGATTGGCATATTTGAGGATAAAATAAACCGCGCCAGGCAGTGTTCCCTCTGTCGGGCTCGCCTTTCCCACTTTTATCGGTTCTGAACGTCCAATATCCCACAATCGCGCCATACTGGTTAATGCCAAATCGTCGACGAAAGGCTCCTTAGACAATGGTGACTCAGGATTGGTTGCTTCCGTAAATTTTGCAATCGCCTGCGCTACTTTACGCTCCACAAAACCACCCATCTGTACGGCAACCGCTTCAATAGCGTCTTGAGGGGTGGAACCGTTTATAACACGATGGGTAACGCGGGCAAAAAATTCGCCACCGTCAAGCGCTTCGCTGTTTTTATGAGTAAACATACACGCACGCGCCACATACGCCAACTCATCTTCATTATCATAATATCCATGTGCAGCAACGTGGCGAATCGCCATCGCATTCGAAATCCCCCCTAAACGCTCTACAGGGACACCTTGTCGTACTTGTGCATACGTTTCTTTGGTCATAGTGCAAATCCATGAACCCCAACCATTTTCAAGACGATTCATCCAATGCGGAATCATGGTACGCACATCAAAAGCTCTTGGCGGTACAGAAACAGAGCTCAAATGTTCTAAAACAACTATATTGTAATCACCATAATCGGTTGTACCGCCCGCACTTTTTCCAGGATGGTAGTTACGCTCACCCCATCCGATACCATGTGTTTGACCACCCATCATCTCTCCGGGTGACATAAATTTTTCAATGGGCTTATCACCATACGCTTTGAAAATTTTCTGCGCGTCATACTCGTAATGGCTCCCTAAACACAGGGCATCTCCAACAAGCGCACCAAAAAATGCACCTCTGATTGCGTCTTCTTTTACAACATTGTTCATGATTAATACCTAATTTTTGTACGAGTTTATCCGATTATTCTATTGAATTTAAATCACTTTGTTGCTTTTTAACTTTTTTTCAGCTATACTTCAGCTATTGAAAGATGATTTAGAGTTTCATCTTTGGCTAGCTCTCTATTGAAGACCTTTTGTTAACAGTACGGCCCGCTCTAAGAACACTCCACTTTATATTTTCGACCACCGCGGCAACGGGGTGTATTTTTAACAAAAAGGTCTACTATGGCAGATGTAATCAACGGAACAGTAAAATGGTTCAATGGCGAAAAAGGTTTTGGATTTATCCAACAAGATAACGGAGACAAAGATTTGTTTGTTCACTTTCGTCAAATCAACCGTACTGGTTATGGTCGTGTTTCACTTGAAGAAGGTCAAAAAGTATCTTATACTGTTGGCCAAGGTGAAAAAGGTCCACAAGCAGAGAACGTTACAGCACTGTAACTTCTTTTTATTGAGCAGATCTCCTGCTCAATATCTTCTACTCATTCATTCAAAATCGTTTCATTCGTCGTTCCACTACAACTTATTCATTCACCTTTCCACCTATTAATCAACCTTATTTAAGATCACAAGGATCACCAATGGAAAGCAGAGAAGCCGTTTTAGATGCCCTTTCAAAAGGCAAAAAACTTACCAGTACCGTTACAGGTCTGCAATATATCCATATCGATGGAAAACTTCATGCACGACATGGAGAAAAAAATGACTGGAACGAAAGTGAACTTTGTTTTGATAATCCTCCATCATGGCTCAATCTAAGAGACTAAGGAAGCAGTTTGAACGGCAACGAGCGTAAAAATATCCAATCCGGTAAGCGGGTGGCTATTGTCCTCAAACAACATCAGTCTACTGGCACTCTAACAGAGGGAATTGTACGCGATATCTTAACAAATTCACCTTCCCATCCTCATGGTATCAAAGTACGATTAATGAGCGGGGAAGTTGGTCGAGTTAAAGAGGTTTTTTGATTTTAGAAACGTATTTATAGACTACAACCCCAATAATAATCCCTATGCTGTCTGCCACAATATCCAAGGTTGAGAAAAATCTCCCCGGGATAAAATACTGCGTCACTTCAATTTGCAAACCGACAAACAATAAAATCCCAATTTTTTTAAGTATCGAGAAATTTTGATACGCGAAACTCAACAAAACATAAAGAACAAAAAAGGCGATAAAATGATTTTGCTTATCCCAAAGCCCGTCAATTATTTCGATATGTTGCGGAGTCAAAGTGAGGTATTCGATGACCAAAAAATTACTGTAAAAAGCTATTTTAAAAAGATTTGTTTTCATTGTCATGAGTCTCCTAAAAGAGGTGCGATATCTATTATCTTAGCTTTACTATGCCGCTTCACATACTCCACAATCATCCCATGAAAATGGGCGAAGGTACGTTGAAACGTCTCCTCATTCTCATGTTTTCGTACACCAAACTCGCACCACTCCTGTAAATCACCATAACTCTCAAACTCATACCCAAACGCTCTGAGCAATCGTGCGGTGTAGCTGTCTACAACCATCACTGGCCGCATACAAGCATAACAAAGAATCGAATCCGCCGTTTCAGGACCGATCCCTTTTTGATCCAATAGCCATTCTCGATCCACACCACGAGCGAATTCTTCAAATGATCCAAACTCTTCAAGTATCGCTCGACAAAGTTGAATAATATTGTGAGACTTGGCTTTAATAAGCCCGCTTGGATGGATCAGCTCCCTCAAAAAATCTATATCACATTGAGACAATGCTCCAAGTGTTAATAAACCATGTGCAGAAAGATTTGTGAGCGAAATAACGACTCTTTCCCATTTAGTATTTTGGGTAAGAATAGCACCTATAACGACCTCAACTGTTCCATGCCCAGGCCACCAAAGTGGTTGTGAATTTTCGAGTAAGTCTAAACGCTCAAGTGAAGTATAAAGCTCCCAAGAATCGGTCAACTCCATTAGGATTCGTGCCACGCATCGGTTCGGACGATTCTTCCGTCATCGAAAATTTTAAGCTTAACTCCTTCAGAGCATCTCCCCTCTTCGAATGTCATGATGGCTATTTGAAGAATTTTTTTGCATTTTTCAGGTACTTCAAAACGTCCTGACACCCCCGTAAGGAATCGCTCCAATGGCACGCTGGCATCCATCCCAATGACGTTATCACGACAACCGCTTAGACCCATATCCGTAAGATATGCCGTCCCTTTTGAAATTTGAAAATCATCACTCCCTACATGAGTGTGAGTTCCGATGATTCCACTCACTTCTCCTTGGAGTAACATCAGCATGGCACGCTTCTCACTGGAGGCTTCGGCGTGAAAATCGATAAAAATATGCTCAACGCCCTGCTCTTTAAGCTGCGCGACACTATCACGAGCACATCGAAAAGCATTGTCCACATACGGCATCCCATAATGTCCCATGATATTAAGTACGGCGAGCTTTTCGCCTGCCACGTCAAAAACACGGCATCCGCTTCCTGGAACTCCTGCAGGATAATTATGAGGACGAAGCAAAGGAAGCAATTCTAGAAGTGGAAGAATATCTTTTTTATCCCATGTATGATTTCCGCCGGTCATTACATCAATGCCCGAATCAAAGAGCTCTTGTGCATTTTTTAATGTTAAACCAAACCCGTGTGAGGCATTTTCATAGTTGGCAATGACAAAATCTATTCCGTATTCACGTCGAAGTTTCTTAACGTGTTCTTTGATCATCACCCGTCCCGGACGACCGACGACATCCCCTATAAATGCTATTTTCACTACTATTGCCTCGTATATTAATTAATGAAAGTGTATCATTACGTATGTTAAAGTACATCAACGGCTACAGTCCAGCCATCAAAGCTCAAATTGAATCCCTACTCCACCAAAATACCCTTGGAGCGCATTTGCTCGCCAAATACCCCAATACACATATCTATACAACGGATAAAAGCCTGTACGACTATGTTATTGATCTTAAAAATAGCCATTTACGCAATGCTTCACCCATATCAAAAGTCCTATACGATACCAAAATTCGGGATTTACAATCGGCACTTGGTACACACACGTTTATCTCACGCGTCCAAGGCGGCAAGCTCAAAGCCAAAAATGAGATTCGGATTTCTCATCTTTTTAAAAAAGTACCGGAACCTTTTTTACGAATGATTGTTATCCATGAACTTGCTCACTTAAAAGAAAAAGAGCACAATAAAGCTTTTTACAAACTCTGCACCTATATCGAGCCTACATACCATCAACTTGAGTTTGATGTACGGTTGTATTTGACACAACTGGATTATTCAGGAAACATCTATTAAACTCTTACCAACTCCACTAATGTCTCATAATGCTCGGTGTGGGGAAACATATCAAATAATTGCACTTTTTTAACACTGTACTGAGGTAAATAACCCAAATCTTTTGCCAAGCTTGTTGCATTACAGCTTGAATAAATAATCCGTTCAGGTGCACATCTTTCAAGCCATTTGCATAACTGTTCGCCTAAACCCCTGCGCGGAGGATTAACAATGACCACATCCACATTTTTTCCTGAAACGGCGGTAAAGCTTGCCGTATCCATTGCTTCAAAACGAAGATTTTCAAACCCGATCAATGCAGCCGAATCACGAGCACAGGCAATCGCTTCACTCTCGATTTCGATTCCGACAATTTCTCGATCCGCTGCGGCACAATGCAAGGCAAATCCTCCAACCCCACAAAAAAGATCCCAGATCACTTTAGGCTTGCTCTCTCCTACCCATTCTGACGCCGTTTTATACAGCTTGGTTGCAACATCCGTATTGGTTTGAAAAAAACTTTTGGGTCGTATAAAAAGAGGGATGCCGTTTAGCCGCTCTTCGAGACGGATTTGCTCGGTAAGAAAAATCTCTTCTTCTCCCTCTAAAATCGCCATATGAATCGGTTGTATATTAACGGTAACAACTTTTAGCTCAGGACAAAGTGCAATCAACTCACTTAAACCGTTTTTAACCCGAGCAATCGCCCCATGGGAACGTAAAACAAAACGGAGCATCATAGAATTATTATATTTGCTTCTCGTCAATAAAACATATTTAAGTTCCCCTTTTTTTAATCTTACATCGTACGCTTTAATCCCCAAACTCCGTAACCATGATTGTGTCGTTTCCAATACATGCTGCATCGAAGCATCATACAGCGGACATTGAATCAAGCTTACTTCTTCTGAAAGTCCCAGCACTACTCCATCACGACTGGGGATGGCTACCATCTTGGCTTTGTTCCGAAATCCTTTTAAGGGACTTGGAGATGGTTTTAGCCACTCTTTTGGATTAAACTTTGAAAGTAGACTGTGTAAAAGCTCCCCTTTTTGCTTCAACTGCTCCGCATAAAAAAAGTCTATCCAAGAGCAAGAGCGGCAGACATGGGCATCATAAAAGGAACAAAAACTCATTACAGCACCTTTGGCTTAGCGGTTCGTAGATAATGTAATACAGTAGCAATCAAATCATCATCGTCTTTGCTCTTACTCTGTAAACTCTCTTTTGAACCATTTAGATATTCGATCCCGATATTTTGATTGTAATTACTCACTGTTTTAATTTTTTTCTCGATACATAACAGCTTCATGACCATAATCTCAAAAAATTGTTTCGTTGCAATATCAGGTTTACCGAAACGGTCTTCGACCTCTTCGAGTATCTCATACACCTCACTAGGTGATTCACAATGGCTAAGACGACGATACAGTTCAAGCCGCAAGCGATCCTCATGGACAATATCATCGCTGATAAAGGCACTTATCGTGAGTTTAATATCCACTTTTGCGCGCACGGCAGTTGTTTGGTTGGTGAGAATTTTAATCGCATCTTCCAGCATCCGTAGATAAAGCGAATAACCGATATTTTTAATATGACCACTTTGAGCATCACCGACAAGATTACCGCCACCGCGAATTTCGAGATCATGATACGCCAACATCGAACCGCTTCCTAAAAATGAGTTTGATTCAAGAGCAACAAGCCGTTTTTTTGCCTCTTCAGTAAGATGGTCTTTGTCATCAACGATAAAATACGCATACCCCTCGATATGCCCCCGTCCGACACGTCCGCGAAGCTGATGCAAATCTGCCATCCCAAAACGGTCTGCCCCGTCAATAATCATCGTATTGACCGTAGGCATATGGATACCCGATTCGATAATCGATGTGGCAAGCAATACATCGTACTCACGATTGGCAAACTTTGCCAATTCCTCTTCGGTTTGGGTTGCACCGATTTGTGAGTGGAGAATCAAAATACGTAAATTTGGCAAAATCGCTTTAAGCTCACCCGATTTAATAATCATCGAATCAATCGAGTTATGAACGTAAAACAGTTGTCCGCCACGACGAAGCTCCCGTAAAATAACCTCTTTAATAAGCTTCTCATCGTAATTTTTGACAAACGTCCGCACACCCAGTCGCTCACTTGGAGGGGTCAAAAGCTCTGACATTGTTTTGATCGAACTCATCGCCTGGTTCAAACTTCGTGGAATCGGTGTCGCACTCATAGAGAGAAGATGGACATTTTCATACAACGATTTGAGCTTCTCTTTTTGTTTGACCCCGAATTTGTGTTCTTCATCGATAATTACCAACCCAAGCTTCGAACAACTCACCCCAAACAGTGCATGGGTTCCGACCACACAATCAAGTTCACCCGCAGAGAGAGCTTTGAGCGTTGCGGTTTTTTCTTTGGCACTCACAAAACGGTCAAGCTTGGCAACCCGCAACCCAAATGTACCTAAACGTTCTTGCAGGGATTTAAAATGCTGTGAACTAAGGAGGGTTGTGGGAACAACAAGAAGGGATTGGTATCCACCGCGAGCTGCCGCAAAAATAGCATTCATCGCCACTTCCGTTTTACCAAATCCAACGTCACCGCTAAGAAGCCGATCCATAATTTGTCCCGAAGCTATGTCACTGATAATTGACGCGATTGCACTGGACTGGTCGGCGGTATAGTCAAATCCTGCACCCGCTTGAAACCGTTTCAGCTCACCCGCATCCACATTCAATCTAGGGGCTTTGATAAGGGCTCGACTCGCCGCAATTCCCACAATTTCAGAAGCAATTTCAAACAGCCGTGCCTTAACCGACTCTTTGAGTTTTCCAAAACTTCCTTTGCCCAATCTATCCAACACAGGAAGTGACCCTGATGCAATATAGCGATCAATCGTATCGAGATTTTCGACAGGAAGAAGGAGCTTATCATCCCCCATGTATTTGATAACAACAAGGTCTTTGATCCCGCCAAGGATTTCAGCCTGCTCAATCCCCTCGAATATCCCTACACCATACTCTTCATGGACAACATAGTCCCCCACTTTTAAATCATCAAGCAAAATAGACGTTTTACGGCGACGGCGCTTTTTCTCATGTCGGTTGAGCGAAATGATCACCTCATCCGCACTGATAAGATTAAGTACAATTCCCGAGGTTTTAATGGTTAAATCTTTGGTCTCAAAAATCCCTGCTGATTTAAGCTGCGTATCACTGGCAACAATAAGGGTGAATTTTTTGTTTTTATGAACACTTTGCAATGTTTGAAAATTTGGAGCTATTAGCGATTTATACCGCACTGCTTCAGGGAGAATTTCACCTTCCAAGTGGGCACGTGGGATGAGCGGGAAATCCAATCCATACGACTCATCAAGTAATGATTTCATTTCGTGAAGACGCAAGAGTGATTTACCTAAGGTAAAATCAGCCCCCTCTTCACCCAAAACCCAAAAGCCAAGAGATGCCATATCTTTTACAAAACTGTCGCTTTGAGCGTTTGAAATAGCCTTCTCAAATCGTTTACCCTGCTCTTCATCCAGTGAGAAAAAGGCACTGGTTACCTCTATAGAGGCAAGCTCCTCTTTTTGAGTTCGTTGCGTCTCAACATCAAACGCTTTGATTTCCTCGATCTCATCATCAAACAAACTAATACGATAGGGATTTTCAGTATTGGGGATAAAAATATCGAGAATATCTCCGCGATGGGAGACTTCCCCCTCCATCTCCACCATATCAACAAACGTATAACCCCAACGCAAAAGTGTCTCTTTAACACTTTTTAGCTCGATACGAGAAGCAAATTCGATGGTCATACTTTGGAGCAAAGAAGCATTAGGAAGAGGATAGAGCAATGTTTTCGCAGGTGAGATGATAAGCGGTTTTTTCGAAGAAGTATAATAAGTGCGTAATGCAGCAAACAGTGCAAACAACTCTTCATGAAAAGGGCGTAAATCATCCATATAAGAAGCTCTAAAATCGGGGAAAATGAGCGTCTCTATCTCCAAATATTTTGCCACATCGGCAAGTTCACTCGCTTCTTTGGCATCTTCACACACGAGTATATCGCATCGTTTTTTGGGGTTATTTTTTAGATACTCATAAAATCGTGGTTGTGACATTAGTGTTTATTCATCCTCTTTAAAAACGCTTCGGCAACACTAAATGAGCCAAAAACTAAATATTCTTTATCCTCACAAATTTTCTGGAATGTACAATACGTTATTCCAAAATTGTGCAATACACCTTCTAATAATTCCCGCTCTACAATACGAGCTTCGTCTACCTCAATGATTTCGACACTCTCAATAATGGGAGCTAAAACACTAACTATCTCTTGGTAATCTTTATCCGCGTAAGTATTATAGATAAGCGTTACTTTCTTACCTGCAAATACTTCAGCTATCGCACGAGCCGCTAGAGCATTGTGCCCAACATCAAGGGTAATATTATCCTTGATTTTAGTCAGTCGTCCAAAAAGTGCATTTTGATCAAACAGTTCCTCTTCTGCCGAATATCCCAAAACTTCAAAAGCAGCCATTGCCAGTTCCAAATTATCGCGTAAATAATCACTAAGACCATTTTTTATGGCAATATGCAATGCACGTTCTTTGATTTCAGGACTTGCCATCCCGTCAATGCATTTAATCTCAGTTTTTTTCTCATTCGCAATTTGACGAGCAATAATTTTGGTTTCCATATAAGGCTGTTTACCCATCAAAGCAACACTTTGCATGCTGCGTAATTTTGTTGTTGCAACAGATTCTATTGTGCTACCTAAAAATGCACTGTGATCCAAATCAATAGGGGTAAAAATACTCAAGATTTTATCAAAAACATTGGTCGCATCAAACTCACCACCAAGTCCTGCTTCGAGAACGACGTAGTCGCACTCTTCAAATACCACCATCGCGAGAAGTGTTGTATACTCAAAATAACTAAGAGAATGAGCAGATTCCGACGTAAGAATAGCTAAAAGTTTTTGATGAGCACACTCAAGAGCCTCATCTGATATTTCTGAACCATCCATCCATATCCGCTCATTAAAGGACACAATATGCGGAGAAGTGTAATGCCCTGTTTTTTTTCCAGCTCGGTGCAATGCCGTCGCTAAAAATCGTCCCGTAGAGCCTTTTCCGTTCGTACCAACAATATGAATAATCTTCGGGATAGACAAAGAGAAGCGGATACTTTGATAGGCTTTTGGAAAACGATCATAGTCGATTACATCGTAAAAAAGTGGCTTAGAGCTTAAGAATTTTGCTAATGTCATGCAGGCTCGACGCGATTACGCCCTTTTTTCTTAGCGGTATAAAGCTGTTCATCTGCACCTACAACGGTATTCGCAAGCGATGAATACGCATCACGCTGAGCAATACCAACACTCACACTGAGCTTGATTCGCTTCTCCTGATACATAAAATGTGCTTCTTCAACATGTTCACGTACTTTATTGGCAAATATCTTTGCCCCTTCAAGCGTCGTATCACCTAAAATTACCAAAAACTCTTCCCCACCAAAACGTCCGATAATATCATTGGTACGCCCCTCGTCTTTAAGAATACGAGCAAATGCACGCAGTACCATATCTCCAGCTTCATGCCCATACGTATCGTTTACTTTTTTAAAATGATCTAAATCAAACATCGCAATGCAATACGGACGTTTATGGCGTTCATATTCAGCCTCTTTATGCCCCATAAACTCATCAAGAGCACGTTTATTATAAAGCTTGGTCAAAAAGTCTTCTCTCGAAGCGTGCGTTGCTTGCGCTAGCTCCTCTTCGAGCGCCGCGATCTTCGTCCCCATTTTAATCACGGTTTCGTTGTGAGATTTCAGATCTTTACTTAACACTTCTACTTTTTCTTCCAATGCACTCGCAATGGTATAAAGACG
>Ga0265593_1000250_pt1 | contig 33864 bp, 38 predicted proteins | sample saktaG_8_FD_190136 | JGI IMG/M metagenome (GOLD analysis project Ga0265593, IMG submission 190136) | Saline water microbial communities from Sakinaw Lake, British Columbia, Canada - sak_2011_5_24_36m | ecosystem: Environmental > Aquatic > Non-marine Saline and Alkaline > Saline ... | reverse complement strand
AAATTTGAAGAAGCATTTGAAGCGCACAAGTATATTATTGCAGGTTACAAAGACGTCAAAGGTTCTATGACGGATTTAAAAGTGGCTTCGTTTGACCGTTTTGACGCGTATTGGGTTTATTCACTGTGCCATTTCCGCTTCTCAGAGGGCATTTTCAACAATGGTCGTCCTGATGCGGGTGTATTTGCTCCATGTTCTATGTACATGTATGTAGACAAAGGATCAAACAAGATGATCGTTGGAATGCCACGTCTTGAAACATGGAAATCGGTTATGGGGATCAAAGATCAGAAAATGGTCGATTCAATCATGGGATTGGATAAAGAGATCGTTACTATCATGAAAGAGTTGGGAGCGAAAGAACTATGAAAAAACTTTTAACGTTAGTATTATTAACACTCGGATTTGCAATTGGCGCATCAGCGGTAGATGTGACCCCTACATACAAGATTGCAGCGTACGTTGACGTTGCAACGGCAAAAGCAAAGCTTACAGAAGCAGGGTTTGAAGTAGTGGGGACGTATGCTCCTTTTGAAAAAGGGACAACGGTTCTTTTTACGAGTGCAGCATTAAAAGCAGCAGCTACTAAGCCTGGTCGTGGTTTTGCAGCGGTAGGTCGTTTGTTGGTTGATGATGAGCGTCAGCAAGTACATATAGCAAATCCTGTTTATTTTGGTAAAGCATTTTTGCAAGACGATTATAATGAAGCAACTGCAACAGCAGCGTTGGCTTCATTGGAAAAATCCTTTGGTCCATCTAAAGATTCAGATGATGGTATGGAGTTCAGTAAATTAGCGGGCTTCCACTTTATGATAGGTATGCCGTATTATGAAGATATGGGCACTATTGGTAAGGGTGCTACGGCTGATTTGGTTGCTCGTGCCAAAGCAGCAAAAGGGACGGCTGGTGTTGTTCAATTGGGCGCTGATAGCTATCTTGCTTTCGTTGAGCTTGATAGTCGTACGAGCAGTTTCGTTAAAAAAATCGGAACGGAAAAAAGCGAATTATTGCCATGGGCTGTATTGATTGAAAATGGTGAAGCAAAAGCATTGAAAGCGGAGTATTACATTGCTTTGAGCTACCCTTTGCTTGACCTTGGTGGTTTTGCAAACATTATGACAACTCCTGCAGCAGTTATTAAAAGTCTAGAGAAGACATTTAAATAATAGTATACTTTCCGTTTAGCCTCCCCTTTGAGGGGTTCAGGGTGGACGGGAAAATCTCCTTTTTTCTCTTTAAATTTCTTTCTTCTTTTTTTAGGTATACTTTTGTAACTTCTGTTTAGGAATATGTACATGGCTGACATCTATCAAGACCCAACAAGCAACGAATGGTTTTACCCCTCCAGCGGATATATTTTAAGTGAAACAGATGCTAATGGGATTATTACCTATGTGAATGATCTTTTTTGTGAAGTTGCGGGATATACCAAAGAAGAACTTCTCGGTCAACCGCATAATATTGTTCGCCATCCTGACATGCCGCGTATCGCTTTTAAAGGGTTATGGGATGATTTACAAACCAAAGGTTTTTGGACGGGATTTGTCAAAAATCGTCGTAAAGACAATGGACACTATTGGGTGTACGCCACAGCGCTTCGACGCGAGAAAAGTGACGGGAGTGTTTCGTATCTCTCGATACGCATTAAGCCTCAGAGAAGTGATGTGGATGCGTGTACAAAACTGTATGCAGAACTCAAGGCTCAGGAGTAGTTCCCGTTCGTTATACCCAAAGGGCACAAGAACCTCTTCGAGGTCCTCGGGCTCACGTGCCCTATAGGGTATGACCCGGGGATCCAGCTGGATTCCCGCCTTCGCGGGAATGACGTTATAATTTAAACTCTATTACCTCTAACATTTTTTTCACAATATCTTGATAATACTTCTTTTGCGTATCACTTCCCAGCGCGACGGGCGGTTCACCGTTATCGGAACCCTCACGAATTTCCATATCCAGAGGTATTTGACCTAACAGCGGAATGTTGTATCGCTCACTTAAGCGTTGTCCTCCCCCTGAGCCAAAAATATCATAACGATTTCCCGTATCCGGGGCAATAAAATAGCTCATGTTCTCAACCAATCCTGCCATGGGGACGTGGATGTCTTGAAACATACGAATGGCACGACTTACATCATCACTTGCGACAAGTTGTGGAGTGGTGACGAGAACGCCTGCTGTGATGGGAAGCTCTTGCGCCATGGTGAGCTGAATGTCACCTGTTCCCGGAGGCATATCAATGACCATGAAATCAAGTTCGCCCCACGCAACATCTTCGAGAAACTGAATAAGGGCAGAGACTGCCACTGAAGAGCGCCAAACAAGCGGTGTATCAGAGGTGGGAGTAGTTAATGCTACGCTCATGATTTTGAGTCCGTAATTTTCACTCGGGACGATTTTATCATCATCATTCCAGCTTATTTTTTCCAAATCGGTATTGGTGAGGCGAGGGACATTTGGTCCATAGACGTCAGCGTCCAATAAACCTACTTTATAGCCCAACTGAGCAAGTGCAATAGCGAGATTGACACTAACGGTACTTTTACCCACTCCGCCTTTGCCGCTGGTTACGGCAATAACATTTGCCGCATACGGTGCACGGTTATTGGGGGTTACGGTTGTGCCGTAGTTGGTGTCTTTTTGTACTTGTGCTTTTTTAGTGATATTTAACGATTTGAATTCATGTGCAAAAGCCGTTTCGATGGCTGTTTTGACTGCGAGATACGACTCATCGCTCACGGTAAGAAGTTCTACGTGCGCATTATCGTCAGTCACCTTTGAGCTAGAGATAAGCTTTAGCTCGCCAAGGGTTCGATCGAGATTGGGATATTTAAGTGCTTGAAGTGCATGCTCAAAATTTTTACTATTCATAAGGATTGCCTCTAATGTCTCGTGCGAGAAGGGATTTTGTGCCATTGGCTTTTTGTGCAAGCTTGGAAAGAGGGATACGTGCAGCAGGATATTCGAGACTGAGACGATGATAGGCAGTGATACGTTCATCTATGAGGCGATTCAAGGCAGCAACGACACCGCCAATGGTTCCGAGTTTATCGGTTTCATTCAATAGTTCTTTAATAAGCATTTCACGTGAATGCATTTTTAATTCAAGTCCATTGAGTGCGGCAATGCGGATAAAATCGGCGGCACTTAAATAGAGACCTGAAAAAAAAGTATTGAGAAAATGATTTTCAAGGGTTAAAAATTTACTGCGCATTTCAGGATTGTTTTTTTTCATTTAGAAGCATCCAAGTTGGCTTGTGCTGCTTTGGTGACATCGATGTCGGTGTCTTTGAGGAGAGATTCGATGATCTCTCTTGGAGCTGCACGATTTTCAGCAAGGCGCATACGAACCATCTTGTCATTGTCATCGACTAAGATTTTGAGTAGTTTTGGAGGGGTATTCGGGTTACCTGAGAGACCATCGCGGACAATTTTTTCATCGCTGAAAAATTTCTCTAAAACATCACTGGGGGTTGAGGGATTGGTCGCAACCAGTGCGCGAACAAGATTGATAGAATCATTGGCTAAATGGCGTAAAACTTCAACTGGGGTGTGTGGGTTTTTAGCAACTGCCAGCGTGCTCCCATGTCGATAGGATTTTGAGAAATATCGATTAGCAATGCAACCATAATAGGGCTGTACTCTTTTTCACGTTCATAGACAGAAGTTCGCAATGAGAGATTCATGGCAACTTGACCAACAAGTTGTTTATCATCTTTAAAGGCATCATAAATAGTACGTACATCTTCAATAGGAAGGGATTTATCTTCTAAAAATTCAATAAGAGCGAGGGTGTCTGAGTGCTCGATCGCATACAAAACAGTGGCAGTATTCATCGGAGGAATCCTTGGAATTTGATAATAATGTAATCGTGATACTATCAAAAATTCATTAAACAAATACTTTTAGATTAAAGCTCTAAGGTTAAGAAAAGTTATATCAATTTATAAGTAAACGTAAAAAAACGATAGTGTAACAATATCACACTAAATTGTGATGACTATGTAACAAATGGTAATAAAAGGGTAAAATCTAAAAGCGCTTTAACAGTTATTAAGACTCTCATATCTATAATAGGGACGGTTATTCTGTAAAAAATAGTTGTACCCTGCTATGGATGCAATGGGAGTTTAGAATATTAATTTTAGAGAAAAAGGAGCATGGATGAATAGATTGTTAATGACACTCTGTTTGACGGCGTCATTGTCTGCGGCGAATGTATTGGCAGCAGATTTTGTAAATAAGGATATTCTTATTTCTGCCGAAGACGCAGTTAAGCTAATCGGAAATCCAAAAGTTATGTTTGTATCGGGTGATAACGAAGACATTTATAAACTAGGGCACGTTAAGGGCTCAGTTGAAATGTATGCGCACCATTTGCACCATTCAGAGATTGATGGGGAGATGCATTGTGCACCTTTGTATCGCTGTGTTGATGATGCCGAACAAACCATCGGTAAAAAAGGGATCAGCAATGACATGATGGTTATCGCTTATGATGACTTCAAGGGTCCCAATGCAACAGGTGTTTATTCATTTTTTGATAGTTTCGGACACAAAAATGTAAAAGTTCTTAATGGTGGACGTGCAGCTATCATGGCCGTCGATCCTGCGCAAAAAGAGTACGATGCATTAAACAAAGAACTTAAAGCAGCTACTAAAGCACAAAAAGATGCGAAAGAAGCGCTGAAAAAAGAGGGTGCCGATAAAGCAGCTCTTGATGCAACAATCGCAAAAGCTCAATCTGATGTTACCGCTTTAAAAGTGAAAATGACAGAAGTTGAAAAGCGTCTTTTGGTTGTAAAAGGTGATGAGAACGTTACTGCTAAAACCTATAAGATCGATCCAAAAAACATCAAGTATTCGGTAATCGCCGAAAAAAATGAAGTTAAGCATGCGATGGAAGACATCCTGAAAAATGGGAAAAATTCTAAGTTTGTTATTATTGACTCGCGTGGACTTGCAGAGATTATCGGTGAACGTAAAATGGACAACGTAGCACGCGGAGGACATATTCCGGGAGCAACTTTTATCGAATGGGCTCAAATTTCGGATGCAGATAAAAAAATGTCATTTAAATCTGCCGATGAGATCCAGAAAATATACGATAACTACGGTGTTACCAAAGATAAAACGATTTATGCTTACTGTCAAGTAGGTGCAGGTCGTGGTTCTGAGCACATTACAGCGCTCCAATTGCTCGGTTACAAAAACGTCAAAGTCTTCACGGGAAGCTGGGATGTTTGGGGTAACGACATGAATCTTCCGATTAAACGATAAGGCTCAAATATGACAAAAGTAATGAACAATAATCGTCGTGACTTCCTGAAAGTATCAGGGATGACGGCTGCATTGGTGGCTTCACAAGGGTCACTTTTTGCAAAAACGAATGTAATGTCGGTTGAAAACGGTAAAGAAAATTACCCGAATACCAACTATACCGAAAGTATGTATCGCAACGAGTTTGCATTTACGTACGGTAAAAAAGAAGAACACGGGTTTGCATATCACTGTGTAAACTGTCAAGGTAACTGTGCATGGGAAGTTTGGTCAAATAATGGTGTTGTTACCCGTGAAAACCAATCGGCTCGCTATCCAGTTATCAACGCTAAAATCCCTGACTTCAACCCGCGCGGATGTAACAAAGGGGTTCAGCACTCTCAAGTAATGTACCAAAAAGACCGTCTTCTCTATCCAATGCAACGTGTTGGTGAGCGTGGTGAAGGTAAATGGAAACGTATTAGCTGGGATGAAGCTGCTGAAGTAGTATGTCAACAAATTTTTGATTGTATGACAGACCCTGAGCGCGGACCGGATAAATTGATGGTTCATGCAGGTACTGGTTTGCTTACTGAAGGTCGTCGTGGTGCTCCATTGCGTTTCTCTACTCAGTTGGGTGCAATTCGTATTTATCCTTCTTCTTACCTAGGAGATATGTTCTCGGGTGCGGCTATCGCATACGGCGAAGGTAACGTTGGTTGTACGTGGGACTTCATGTATACTGTTGATACGGCTGTTATGTGGGGTGGAAATCCTTCGGTTTCTCGTATTCCGGATGCGCACTTCGTATGGGAAGGGAAATACAACGGGGCGAAAATCATCGTTATCACTCCTGAATTTAATGCAACGGCTAAATCAGCGGATCTTTGGATTCCGATCAAAGCAGGTTCGGATAATATTCTTGCAATGAGCGTTATGAACGTTATTATCAGTGAAAAACTTTACAAGCCTGAGTTTATGAAGATCCTTACCGATCTTCCTTTCTTGGTCGATGTTGAAACGCAAAAAATGATCCGTCGTTCGGACATGGAACATGCAGCAAACGATGAAGATCATCACAAGTACACTGAAGAGTTCTATTGTATGAACAAAGCAACCGGAAAAGTTGCGTTGATGCCAGGGACTGAAGGTTCAGCTATTAAATCACTTCAACTTACCGAGCAGGGGATTGATCCAGAACTGGAAGGTTCATGGACTATTACTGATATGCACGGGCATAAGCGTAAAGTGACTACTGTATTTGAAATGCTCAAAGCATCAGCAGCGAAATTTGCTCCTGAAGCAACCAAAGAGATTACAGGTGTTCATCCAGATACTGTTCGTACTCTTGCGCATGACATCGCATTACCAAAAGTGGTTGAGATCACTACCGGTTTCTCGCTGAACAAATATTTCAATGGCGTTATGTCTATCTGGAATATCTCGTCTATCTGTGGATTGACAGGTCGTATGGGACCATACGGCGGACTCAATACGGAAAATGAGTTCCAGCTTTCAGGTCTTGGCGTATTGGCTGGATTTAGCGGTAAATATAATGCACGTTTTGGTTCTGGTTTTGTTGGCGAGTTTGTATTTGGCGAAGGGATGAAATCGTTTGATAAATTCTTCAGTGACGAAGATGTTAAACGTGCTCAAAACGGTATGTCGAAAAAAGAGTACATGGCTGTATTGTCTGAAATGCTCAAGCAGGGTGAAAATGATACCGTCAATAAAGCTTCTAAGCACGGAAATGTGAATAAACCATGGTGGCAGCCTGATTGTGCTCTCATCGTAGCGGACTCAAAATTCCGTCGTAATAAAGGGACGGAGTATCGTAAAGCGTTCCTTGCTAAAACGAAATTTTATGCGTATGTCGATTATCATATGTCTGAAGCTGCACAATTTGCGGATATTTTGCTTCCGGCTAAATCACACTATGAAGTCTATGACCTACGTACAAGTCCAGGTTATCACCGTTTCACGAATTTGGCTCAACCGGTTGCAAACATCAAAAATATTGGTGAATCAATGGATGAGTGGTCAATGTTTACCCTTCTCGCTAAAAAAATGGAAGAGTTGGCGAATCGACCTCAAAACATTAGTAAAGCAAAAGTACCTGATCATAAAAAATACGCAAAACCTGGTTTCCACGATTTGACGATATTCCATAAAGAGTATACGAATACGGATGCTGAGTCTGAGGGTGCGGGTGAAAACTACCTCGGAACCGATAAAATGGCAGTACAAGCGGCATTGGAAAAATGTGAGCAGTACGAGCCATGGACCATGGAAAAAATGTACAAAGTGGGCGGATTCTTGCTGATCAATGAAAAAGCGGCAAAAAGTTCACCGTTGTACTCCGATCGTCCGTACAGCTCTATGGAATATCATTTGTACAAATTTGAGCGTCTTGAAACGCTTTCTGGTCGTCAAACATTCTATGTTGACCATGAGATGTACATCAAGATGGGTGCAGCCACCAACACAGGCATGGAAGGTATCCGTCCAAAAACTGCGGATCATCCGTATGTGTTCATGACACCGCATGCTCGTTGGTCTATTCACTCCAACTATAAAACGTCACGTACTCTCTTGCGCTTACAGCGTGGTGTTCCGGCAATCCAAGTAAATCGTGTGGTTGCAGCATCAAAAGGGATCGCTGATGGCGATACTATTCGTATCTTTAATCACCAAGGTGAGTTCTTTGCAATGGCAAAACTCTCTTCATCTGCACCAGCAGATGGATTGGTCATGGAGCATGGATGGGAACCGTACATGTATTTGAGAAACAAAGGTCACAATGAAGTTGTTCCAACGGCATTGAACCTTCTTGAGATGGCAGATGGCTGGGGTCACTTGAAATTTGGTGGTCTATGGGACGGTAATCAGTACGCTTATGATGGCGCTGTGAACTATGAAAAAGCCGTTGGCGTAAAATATTAAGGGGTTTAGATGTCTAAAAGACAATTAGCAATGGTCATGGACCTGAACAAATGTATCGGGTGCCAAACATGTACTGTGGCATGTAAAACACAGTGGACGAACCGTAACGGTCGTGAGTATATGTATTGGAATAACGTCGAGACCTATCCGGGTACGGGTTATCCAAAAAACTGGATGGAGCTTGGCGGCGGTTTTGATGCTGCCGGCGATCTTCAACCGGGAGTTATTCCTAATCTTGAAGCCGATTATGGGGTTCCTTGGGATTATAACTATGAGTCTATCATGACGGAAAATGCGGATCACAACCATTTTCAACCACACGTGTCACCTACATGGGGACCAAACTGGGATGAAGACCAAGGTGCGGGTGCATTCCCACAAGACAACTATTTCTTCTATCTTCCACGTATTTGTAACCACTGTACAAATCCGGGATGTTTGAGTGCGTGTCCTCGTGATGCTATCTTCAAACGTGAGCAAGACGGTGTTGTTTTGGTTGACTTGGATCGTTGTCAAGGGTACCGCTATTGTATCGCGGGATGTCCTTACAAAAAAATCTATTTCAATCCAAAAATCTCTAAATCAGAGAAATGTATCCTGTGTTTCCCACGTATCGAGCAGGGCTTGCCACCGGCGTGTGCGCAACAATGTGTTGGACGTATCCGTTTCGTAGGATTCTTGGATGATGAAGAGTCGCAAGTCTATAAATTGGTACACAAATATAAAGTAGCGATCGGTTTGCGTCCGGATTACGGCACACAACCAAATGTCTATTATGTACCACCGACCGAATCTCCTGCAAAATTTGACGCAGAGGGTCGTATCATCGAAGGTTCAACTCGTCTTCCAATCGAAGAGCTAGAAAAATTGTTTGGACCGGACGTTCATCATGCAATCAAAACGTTGAAAGCAGAGATGAAAAAACGTAAAGAAACTGGTGTCAGTGAGCTTATGGATATTTTGATCGCGTATCAGCATGCGGATATGTTCCGTCTTGACAACCACTATTATCAAGAAGTAGCAAAAGAGCAAAAACGTACTCCATTGGCACCTGTCGATACACGTTACATTGCCGGTAAATTTACAAAAGCAGGAGGACACCACTAATGAAAAAGCTTCTTAACTCACTCCTTTCATTAGGCGTTGTCGCATCTGCGGCATTGGCTGCAAATCCTGCGATTACTGCAGTTAAAGTATCCGACAGTCTTGATACCATAAAAGCAGATTCTGCTCTTTGGTCGAAAGCAAAATTTGAAACGGTTATTCTATATCCACAAACGTCGATTGAAATGAACGATAAAAAAGCGAATGCTTTGGTAGCAAACGCCAAAGGTAAAAAAGCACAAGTCGCTGCTTTGCACGATGGAAAAAATATTGCTGTAATGGTCAAATGGGCTGATAAGACAAAAGACGTTGAGCAATGCATGGTAAGTGATGTTTATACGGATGGATTTGCAGTTCAATTTGCAGGAACTACCGCTAAGCCTCAACCACTTCCATACATTGGTATGGGTTCAGCAGGTCGTCCAGTTGTCGTTCATTTGCAAAAAGCAACCGCAAAAGTGTATGAGCCAAACGGGAACAAAGACGTTTCTACTCAAATCAATCGCCAACAAACAGGCGTATTTGAAAAAGAGTTGGCTGATTTCGATGCGAAAGTAGCATCATTGGCTAAAACCGATTATGAAAAAGTTTTTGTGGCGGAAGGATTCCGTTCAACGACAGAGATCAAAGATAATTCCGTTAAGTCAAATGGCGCAATGGTCCATGGTCCAGCGGGTTGGAGCGGAACACTAAGCCGTCCTCTTAAAGATGAATATGTGAATCTGAACGGTACTGTTCCTGTTGCAATTGCGGTATGGGACGGATCTAGTATGGGACGTAACGGATTGAAAAATCTCAGTTCATGGGTAGCGATCAATCTCGAAGGGCAAACACCTAATGCAGCTATGGTTGCTGAGCTAACGACAGATAGTAAAGGTAATGCGGCTAAAGGTAAAGAAGCGGCAGCAACAAACGGATGTACCGGTTGTCACCAAATGACTGCTGCGGACGCTCAAAGTTTACTTGGACCAGCACTTAAAAATGTAGGCGGATATGCTACACCTGCATATTTGCGTGAATCAATCTTAAAACCGTCTGCGGTTGTTGTACCAGGTTATAATCGTAATGCACACGCGAATACACCATGGTACAATATTGAAAAGGGTAAACGTGTTTCAACGATGACCGACTTTAGCTTTTTGGATAAAGCAACAGTTGAGGACATCGTGGCATACCTCAAAACCTTGAAATCGGAGGTAGAATAATGAAAAAGCTAGTCTTAATCGCTGCTGCACTGGTTTTCAGTGCATTTGCAAATGAAGGTCAAGAGTTCGAAGGGTTATTAACAACACCAGGTTGTGCCGCTCAAGGTGCTTTTGCGGATTGTTATTTAGAAAATTATTCTTGTGGTTCGGATGATTGTTTCAAAAAGATCGATTCGGGAGTAACCACCAATCCAAAGCTCGCTATTTATCAACACAATACGGGAAAAACCTATTTTGTTGATACTACTAAGTTAAAAGTTTCTGAGCTTGGCGAAGGGATGAATAAAAACGGCGTTATTATTGTGGGTGTTCTTGATACAAAAACGAATACCATAGCAGCAACCGAATTTAAAGCTCCACCACCACCGAAGAAATCATTCTTTAAGGGCTGTTTATAAGCACCAAGCTAACTCCTTTTGTGGGTTAGCCACTTAATCATTTAAACTTTGCTGTCTCAAAGTCCTCATATGACACAATCCCTTACTTTTTTTAGGAATTATTTATGAATACTGAATATCGACGTTATATTTATGCATTTTTATCGCGAGTTATGAGTAATATCCCCGATCGTCGTTTTATCACTGACCTCAAAAATAATCAACAATTGCTCGAGGTTATTGGTGAAGAGACAAAAGTGTGGTTTGAGTCAACGAGCGAAGAAGAGCTTTATTCGGCGCTTAATACCGATTACAGTTCATTGTTTTTTCTCAATACTCAACCGGTTGAATCGTTCGTTTTGGATGCTAAAAATGAGACGCTCGTCGGGCTTCAGAATCCCGTAATGGCATTTTATTTTACCCATGGTTTTGAGCTCAACATGGATCAAACCGAACTTATGGCGCCGGACCATCTCTCGATAGAGCTGGCTTTTATGCAGATGTTGGTATTTCGCAACGAATTAAAGGCGCAAGTGCAGTTTATGGACGAGCATTTGTTTATGTGGGTTGTCCCCTATATGCTGGGGATGAAAAGTATGGCGGACACCCCTTTTTACAAAGATATATGTGATTTTATGGTCGAATTTTTAGCTTCAGATTATGAATATTTACACCAAGAGATCGCCAATGGGTAATCATAATTTTGTTCAGAAAAACAATCTGTTTAGTTTTACGGCGACACGTTGTTTACGCAATGAATATTTTCACAATGATTGTCATATCTGTATCGATGTATGTCCTAAAGAGGCTATCCATTTAGTACGAAATAAGCTCACGCTGTTTGAGAATGAGTGTATCGAATGTGCAGGATGCATCGGAAGCTGTCCTACGGAAGCTTTTGAGATCGAGAGTTTTGATCCTAATGAATATGCGGTATCTTTTCAGGGTCAAACCAATCCTGAGCTGTCATGTAAAAGCACGACACCATGTTTGGGGGCATTTGACACAGAGCACTTGCTAACGATGGCATTGCGTGGAGAGATGGAAGTGGTATGCGACATGAGTCATTGTGCATCGTGCGCCTTGAATGAAAAGGGGATAATGGAAGCCGTAATTCGTGATCATATTTCTCAAGCAAATGATTTTTTAGAACAAATAGGAATTTCTAAAAAAATTGATACTCTTGAAGTTCGTGAAGAGCAAGTACCTCGCCGTGCTCTTTTTAGAAAAGGTTTTGAAAAAGCAAAAGAGGCAATCGCTGATGCCCCTCGTGTACAAAAAAGTATGACATCAACGCATCATGCCCTTCCTAATATGACAATGCCTCTAAAGATGGTTCTTTTAAGAAATAGCCTTAAAGATGTTGTAACAACGATGGAAGTGACTTCGTTTACAGAATCTTCACCGTTGTTTTTTAATAAACAAATTTCTTTTGATCTTTGTACGAATTGCGGTGACTGTACCCAATTTTGTCCTACCGATGCACTGTTCCCAACTTCCGATAAACAAGGGATCTATTTTAGTCAAGGCAAATGTATAGGGTGCGGGATCTGCGAAGACATCTGCAAGCCTAATGCGATCACTGCTAAAGAAGGATTTGATATGGTGAGCATCGCATACGAGCGTGCGCAGCAACTGGTTCACTATGAGATGGTCATGTGTAATGAGTGCCGCTGTCCCTACCCTTATAAGGGCGGAGATCCGATCTGTGATCGTTGTGCAGGGTATAAAAAAGAGTTTAGTAATATGTTTACGCTAGCGAGGGATATGTAGGGAGTCTCACCGTTCGTGGTGAGCTTGTCGAACCATGAGCACACCCTTCGACATGCCCTATAGTGCACGTGAGCTCAGGGCGAACGGATAATGACGTACTGGCTATTTCTTTTCTATCGCCTCTTTGGCACTTTTGAGTGCCCCTTCCATCGTTGACTTCGCAACACTCCATGCTCGTACGCCCATTGCTTTTGCCTCTTTTGCTGAGTTTGAATTGAGAATCTTTGCACCTCTTTGGGTCACTTCTTGTCGAAATTTAGAGAGTTTTCCTTGGAGAAGTTTTGCGGTTTCTTGAGATAAAATAGCGAGTTCATCACTGTCGAGACGAATTTCGGCTCCAATGGTGATAAGTTTTTCCATTATGGTTGGAGGATTATGCTTTGCAAGCGAGTGGATAATTTGGTCAAAGAGGGTATGGATTTGCTCCAATTCATCTTCGATTAGCTGATACTCTTGGTGGTAAAGAGCTCGTATCTCATCAGGAAGATAGAGGAGATATTGACGAAATTTTTCGATTGATTTGTGAAGTGCAGAGCGAATGCCCAAAAGCGTTCCGCGTAAAATCGGTTCGGCTTGATTGGGGGTTGCTTCGGCAACATTGAGAGCGCTTTGGAGTATGCTGGAAAAAATTTGGCGAATACGAACGGCATTGAGAACGTTTGCATTGAGGGTTTGGAAGGTTATCTCTTTGATGATCTCATGAAGTGTCTCTTCGGTGTCAGATTCGCGCTCCAATGTAGTGAGGATGGCAGATTCGACCATCTCTTCAAGGATGTCCAATAAATCAACGGATTGAATTTTGATGAGGTGCAGTTTTGCTAAAATATCTTCATTTTCACTAAACTTTTTTTCTAAAACATCAAAACATTGGTATTTGAGGTGCTGAAGTTCGTCGCTTGTTTTTGATATTTGACGTTCAATCTTCTCTTTTTGTTCGATGAGGTTTTCCAGTTCTGTATGAAGAAGAGAGGCTTCTTCTTTTAACAGAGTTGACGTAAACGTTTTAAGCTCATCAAGAGAGAGACTGCTTATGGTTTCGGGAATAAATTTAGTTTGAAAAGTTTCGAGACTCATAAAAATCCTTTATAGTACCATTTTGATGTGTTGATGGGCTTTGAGTGTTTCGTAAAAAAAGGTACGTTCGTCCTCATTATGCACCAACAGTTCTAAGTTCATGCTGACGTATTTTCCGCTTGTGCTTGCTTTGGATGGTTTTAAGGTATAAATTCGTTCAGAACATACTTCCATTGCTGCTATTTCGATACCCGCCCTCTCGAATGCTATGACTTTGTAGCACCATGAGCATGGGTATTCAAGCTGTAGTTGTTGACCGTTCATTTCGCATGTAATCGCCACTTTTTCCTCCTGATTTGGTTTCGAGTTGGATGGGTCCGATGACCATCCCTTTGTCTATTGCTTTGAGCATATCGTAGATGGTGAGCAACCCGATACTTGTCCCTGTGAGAGCTTCCATTTCTACTCCGGTTTGACCCGTGAGTTTGGCGGTAACAGTGAGACGAAATCCAGGGAGTTGTGGAAGTTCGTCGATGTCACAGTTGACACCGCTTAAGTTGAGCGGATGACACATCGGGATAAGGTCGCTTGTCTTTTTCGTCCCCATGATGGCTGCGATGACAGCCGTTTGGAGCACGGGACCTTTTTTGGCAGTCTGATTGACAACAGCATCATAGGCATCTTGGCTCATGGTAATCAGCCCGCTTGCAACGGCAACTCGGGTAGTTGCCGTTTTATCGGAGACATCGACCATTTTTGGTCGGTCACGCTCATCTAAATGGGTTAGTTTCATCGTTGTTCACTTCGTAGTATTTTTAATATTATAGCGTGAAAGTGCTGCTTCGTATTCGTGCGGATGGTTGAGGTTCATAAAGGGTTCTTCATCTTCAAATTCTACAAACAACGTTTGGCTCATTGAGAGAAGTTTACCCAAACGGTGGTCACCTTCGCGCTGCATCTGTTGGAATTTTGCAAACAGTGAGCGATGATAGATTCCGCACATCGGGTGAGTTCCCGAAGAAGTTTTAGCGATCACAGCGTCTAAATCGGCTCTATCGGCTTCCAGCAATGTATTGAAAATCTTTTCATCTACAAACGGTGTATCGACACTCAGTGCAAAAAATCGCTCACACCCAAGCATTTCAAAAGCACTGACAAAACCTGCCGTTGGAGCAAAATCACTTGATTGTGAGTCAAGTATAACATTGGCTTCAAAAGGGAATTTTTCGGCAGTTTTGGTAGAGATATAGACATTGTCAAATAGTTGAGTGAGACGGCTGTATTGAAATTGTGCTAGAGAGGAGAATTCCCCAAAAGGAAGAAGCGATTTATCTTGCCCCATACGGGAGCTTTTACCCCCCGCAAAGAGAATGCAAGGGAGGGTAAACATTATTGAGCGAATGCTGCGGCTACAATTTTATCCATACTCGGAGTTGCACCGTTTTGGAGGTATTGGAGGACAAGCGGAGAAAATTTATCGAGCATTGAGGCATCCATTCCCAGCATTGAAAATTGTGAACCAAGGCTTCCAAGCCCAAGCATCCCAGCAGGTGCTGCGGAGAGAAGAGAGTTGACTTGAGGGACTTGTTTTGTCAGGGTTTTGAAGTCAGCAGGTTTCATGTTGCCTTTGGCATCATTAAGAATAGCCGCTGTTCCGCCAATGGCTTGGGTTGGAGTGACGCCCAAAGAGGTGGTGAGGTTTTTGATCAATGGGTTGGAGATAAGCTTTGCATCCGTGATCGGTGCGACTGATGTTGCGATAGGAGCCACGGTTTGCATCATGCCGCCAAGATCAAAGGCGAAAGCACTGGAGGCGACAAGAGTAAAAGCAACGGCGATAAGAGAATGTTTCATCGGTAATCCTTAAATGATGGTTGCAGGGTCTGTGATGACACCTGTGATAGCTGATGCAGCAGCAACAGCAGAGTTTGCCAAATAAACTTTGGATGAGCGTGAACCCATACGTCCGACGAAGTTGCGGTTGGTGGTAGCGATGGCGACTTCGTTATCCCCTAAGATCCCCATGTATCCACCTAAACACGCGCCGCATGTCGGGTTGGAGACAACTCCTCCTGCATCGATGATGATGTCCATGTAGCCCGCTTTGGTTGCTTCGCGTGCAATGCGTTGGGTCGCCGGTGTGACGATGAGACGAACATCCGGGTGGACGCGCTTGCCTTTGAGAATTTCAGCGGCGATTTTAAGATCACCCAATCGACCGTTAGTACAGCTTCCGATAAATGCTTGATCAATTTTGATACCGTCACTGACTGCTTGAGAGAGGCTGTGACCGTTGGAAGGTAAAAATGGATAAGCAATGACAGGTTCAAGCTTTCCAACGTCGATTTCAAGGACTTGAATGTAGGTTGCATCTTCATCGGAAGTGTGGATTTTTGGTTCACGTGCGAGAGGTTTATCGGCTAAAAATTCTGCCGTGATTGCATCGTACGCAACGATACCGCTTTTGGCTCCCGCTTCGATTGCCATATTACACATCGAAAATCGGTCATCCATGCTAAGATATTGGATGGTGTCGCCGGTAAATTCGAGAGTGCGGTAGAGTGCGCCATCAACCCCAATCATACGGATAATTTCCAAGATAATGTCTTTACCCGTAGTGTATTTTCCCGGTTTTCCGGTGAGGACAACTTTGATACTTTCGGGAACTTTGAACCAATTGCCGCCTGTGATCATGGCAAATGCCAAATCGGTTGAACCCATCCCTGTTGAAAAAGCTCCCAATGCACCGTGAGTACACGTATGAGAATCTGCTCCGATGATGACATCCCCCGGAACTACCAGCCCTTTTTCAGGAAGCAATGCGTGCTCGATACCCATATCTTTTTCATCAAAAAAATGTTTCATCTGATATTTTTTAGCAAAATCACGGCTAATGCGCGCTTGGTTGGCAGAGGCAATGTCTTTGGCAGGGATAAAGTGGTCAAGGACGATGGAAAAGCCTTCTGGATTGGCAAGCTTAGTTGCTCCTATGTCCTCGAATGCTTTGATCGAAATAGGGGTTGTAATATCGTTTCCAATGACCATATCGATAGGACAGCGGATGATTTCACCTGCATAAACGGTTTTTCCGACATGTTCGGAGAAGATTTTTTCTGTAATGGTTTGGCGCATAATGTGATACCTTATTGGAGGGTAAAATAATAGTACGATTATAGCATGTGAGCGTTTAATGAGCCTTAGACAATGGTATGATAAACTTCTGACAAAAAAAAGAGCCCCTTATGATAACCATCTGGCACAATCCGAAATGTTCGAAATCACGCGAAGCACTAAAGCTACTAGAAGAAAAAGAGCTGAATGTAGAGATATTTAACTATATCGATACTGCACCATCACGCAAAGAGATTGTTGCGCTACTCTTGCAGCTTGGAATATCGGCTCGAGAGCTGATGCGAACCAAAGAAGACTTGTATAAAGAGCTTGGATTGGCAAATATAGAAGATGAAAATAGACTCATTGACATTTTAGTCGAACATCCGAATCTCATTGAACGTCCGATTTTGATACACGAGAACAAAGCAATCATCGGCAGACCGGTGGAGAAGGTGATTGATTTTTTAGGCGTATCACATGCAGTATCGGGATAACTCGTGTCAATGCAGAAGATAGTTTGAGCATGGCGATCGAACGAGCCGATCAAGCGCTTTATTCTGCCAAACATAAAGGACGTAATCAAACCATTACGTGCTCTAGCTGCTAAAACTCATATTCCCTTTGCAGCGCATGAGGGGGCGAGAAGTTCAGGGCGGTATTCAAAGTGCATCGTATCGTAGTGATACCATCGTCCTCCCCAAATAAAGCCGTGTTTTTCGAAGATGCGGACGATGGACATGGGCATAGTGTTTTTGTAGCCGATGTGTGCCGTCTCAGAAGTCGCTTCCCCTTTCCAGTATTGGGTTGTGGCAGGGGCTAGGTCGATGGCGATGCCGAAACTATGCATAGAGAGGCGGTCGGTGTCTTTGATAACCCGATAGGCGTACGTTGTTGCTCCCTCTGCCCAGATACGCTCATTTTTCGGTAATTTGGCAATCTCTTGACCAATGGCTAAGAGTTTTTTATCCACATCTCCGACACGGTTTACAGGGAGTTTCACAGAACCTTTTAGGGTTGGCCAATTAATCATAACGAGATTTTTTTCAATGGCTTTTTGATCTTTACCGTAAAGGGCTTGAAAAAAAGGCTGATACCGAAGACGTCCCGGATCGAAAAGATAGGGCGGAGGTGTCTCTGTCCCCCCTGCATCGTACGATTGTGAGAGTTGCATCTCTAAATCAGCATTGTTAATCTTTTCATCCCATGTTATTTTGGTGGTGTTGGTGCGGTAAGGGAGCACAGAACCGTCTTTGAGGGTGATGGATGTTTCGTTGGCAGAAGTGATGAGGTCGCCATAGCCTTGCGTGTAACATTGGGGAGAGGCATACAGTGATCCTGCAAGTACCCATAATACTAACCATCCACATCTCATAGCACGCTCCTGTATTTGTTTGGGCAATTATACCATTCCACAATGGCTTCACGGTTAGCTGTAACAATACGACTATCTAAAAAGTAGGAGTTTCTGATGAAACCATTACAACTTATCGTCACCACTTTAGGTGCAACTGCCCTTCTTTCAACCTCGCTTTATGCTGATCGCGGATATGAACACAGATATGATCGCGGGGGTGGTGGCCGTGGCTATCATCACGAGCGGATGTCGTATGAAGGGGGCGGACATCGTAACAACTGGGTTATCCCTTTGGTTGTCGGAAGTGTTATCGGGTATGCCCTCTCCTCTCCGCAAAGAGAATCGGTAACGTATGTCCAAAATGTTCAAGCACCTGTTGTGTATGCGCCACAGCCTATGTATCAAGAACAATGGGTCTATTTCGGCGAGTGCGATTGTCAGCGTAAAGTGCTGGTGAAGATCCGTTAAGGGATCATTCCACCCGATTGCGCCCGTTTTGTTTGGCGAGATAGAGCTTGCTGTCCACTTCGGAAACGTAACTTTGAATGGTTTCTTTGAGAATGTATGAGGCGCTGTCGGTTATAACGGGAGATACTCCGATACTTACGGTATAGCGAAGCGAAAGGGTACCAAAGAGGACAATTTGGGAAAATGCTTCATTACAAATTTTTTGGGCAATGGTTCGCGCTTCATTTTTGGAAGTAGCAGGGAGAAGGATGATAAACTCTTCTCCTCCATAACGGAAAATAAAATCCGATTTTCGTAATATTTTTTTAAGCAAGGCAGAAAAGTCTTGGATAACCGCATCTCCTGCGAGGTGACCGTGGGTGTCATTGATCACTTTAAAGTGATCTAAATCACACATGATAAGAGAGCATTGGCTCTCTGTGGCTTTTGCTGTCTCTATTTGACCCATCATCACTTTATCAAACAGTCGGCGCGTTAGCAGCCCTGTGAGAGGATCTTTAGAATACTCTTCGATGAGCATCATATCATTTAAAATAGCAATCTCGTTTCCGATTTCCAACGAGATGTAATCAAGACGCTGGAGGAGATGGATCAGATGCTTGGGCTTTTGAATGAGCTGTTGGCATTGCCCTACCACATCCGAAGCTGCGTCATGCAAGTTTTGATGCAGGCGAGAGACTTCTTTGAAATGGCTTGTGGTGACGATGTAGGGGACAGAGGTGTTATGAAGCCATTTCCCAAACACACATAAGGTATGGTCGAGTTCTGGATACGAAGTTTTACAGTGATTTTCAATATAGGCAATAAGTGCAATTAACCACTCTATGTGCTGTTGATAATGAATCATGAGATTTTTTTCAACCAGATTAGCAATATGCGAGAGGCGCAGGTGATTTTTGACAGCAAGGCGTCGAAGAAATTTATGAAAATAGGCAACGGTAATCTCATACTCGAGGTTGTCAAAATAATCATTGAGTTTCTTTAGATTTTCAAGATCCCCTTCTTTTGCGAGAAGCCCCATCAGATTCCGAGCAATGGTGAGAAGCTCTCCATACACGAACATATAGGGGATTTCGTGCGTAACGCAAAAGTGGACAAATTCTTCGGTTTTTTCCACTGTATCATTCACGTCAGTAGATGCAAGGAGCGAAACAAAAAGTTCTTTGTGTCGGTTGATGGCTTTAGCATATTCGAAATCGCTATTATCAAGATACCCCTCACGTGTAAAGTCGCTATAAAAATCGTCGATACTGGATTCGATAGTAGAGAGATAAGATTCTGTTTTGAACATTATAGAGTTCTTAATGTTGAGATAGCTGATTGTATCACGTATGAATGGACATTATTGTTATTCCCGCCCAATAATATCGAAAATATTAATTCCATCGGGGAGTTTTGTCTCTCCGTCTCTGAAGCTTCGAGTATGGGAGATAAGCCGTTTGAAGTGTTTGCGCAGATGATAGGCGTCAGGGACATTGGGGCGGAACCAATCCCCTTTGGCGCTAAAGAGCCAATCGATTCCCGATTTGATTTCCAACAGAGAATATCCCCCCGTATCGCTCAAAAGTTTAATCTGTGCCGCCCAGCTCATCACATCAAACGGCTCTTCAAATTGTGGGTCGATGGAGGAGAGACGACGGATGAAATATTGTGCCATCTCGAATTCTTGTGTCGAGGGTTTTGCTTCTTGAAGTTGTGTTGGATTGGCGATGGCGGGCGCGTTGGTACTTACTTCGCGTCGAATCCACCGCTCAAATTCGGCGAACCAGTCAAATGATCGTCGATTTTGGGAGCGTTGATAGAGATTGAAATCCTCAAACAGTTCCCGTCGCAACCCTTCGCGGTCACACACTTCAAAAGCGTAGGCGTGAAGTTCCTCGAAAAAATCGTTGGAGAGGTTGAGATAATAATTGCTGTCGGTGTATTGCGTTGATGCAATTGCCAATGCAGGAGTCGAAATAGACTCAGCAACCGGTTCGAGCACGTAAAGAATCATCACACCATTAGCTGTTTTTTCACGGGTAGTTTTGAGTATCTTTTTTGTCACCAAAGCATCCAACGCTTCGACCACTTCACGAGGGCTATGGCGTAAAAGCTCGGCGAGAAAGGATGCGCTCAACGCTTTGGGCTTATCTCCCCAGAGGATACTGTGACGGATAATCACAGGGAGAAGCGCACGCTCCAAAAGGTTCAGATCATCACGGTCGATGAGGGAAGCGGGGATGGCTATCATGAGCGCTTTAACGCTTTTTTGGTGGTTTTTGCGATGAGGGGTTGGCGGGAGAGACGCTCTTGCTCGATGAGTAAGTTGAGGTATTCGTGCTCTACTCGCGCTTCAAATAATCCGCGATCGTTGGAAACATAATCGTAAATCCACCGTTTTGTGAGAAGTCGGATGACGTCAATATCGAGTGAGTCAAGCAGAGACTCCGAGGAATCGGCATGCTTGATGGAGGTGAAACGGACGTTTTCAAATCGTTCAGTCGCACTGTTTTCACTGTTTTTGATTTCCATGATATTTCGGCGCAAATCGTACATCAACGCATACAGTTTTTGGGTTCTCTCGTGTGCTTGTGCCTCTAAGGGGGAGAGCTGCTCTTCGAACAGTTCATGTGCGATAAGAGAAATCTTTTCAATCCCCGTTTTGTACGCGAAATCACGACTGGAGAGACGACGCAAAAACTCACTGTATCGTGCCGTACTGATGGGACGGATGAGTTCATCGATATGAGAACGCAAAAATACGTCCTCTTCAATTTTAAAATAGTTCATCAGCGAGGTGACGAACGAAGTGCGGATTTGGTCATCGGTTGGGGTGAATGGTTGCATGAAAAAAGTGTATCATTTTCTCACAAAAGGGGAGATTAAAATCTCTTGAGGATAAATATTATTGTTTCAGAATTTCTTAGGATTTATAATGTACACTATCTATCACGAATATAACACAAAGTGATATGCAAGGATATTTTTATGTCTCAAGAAGCCTGTGCGCAAATAACCAAAGAGTCGATACAGCAGGACTTGCGCGATAAAAATTTGCAGTGTCGTTACTACGAAGCCATTGTCAACACGACCACCGACTTAATTGCACTTACTGATGGAACGCGAATAATCGATGCCAATAAATCATTGGTTGAGTTTTGTGAATCCATTGATTTTGATATTACGGATAAAGAATCTTCTTTTGCCTCTTTGTTTGAACCTATTCAGAAATTCGGATACATTTATGAGGGATACCAAGAGCGTTCGTGGGTTGAGAATGTTTTGAAAGGCGAAAAAAGTGACCATCGAGTAGGAATTATAAAGGAGGGTGCGCTGTGCACGTTCAATCTCACCTTGCGCTCTTTGGAGTTTTTTCAAAACATTTATGTCATGACGCTCAGTGACGTCACGGAGATGATGGGATATAAGACGACGCTTGAAGAAGGGATAAAAAGCAGTGTCAAAGATCGTGACAAAACGGAATTCTTACTTCATCAGTACGATAAGGCGATGGAAGCAGCGACACTGGTCTTTAAATGTGATACCAATGGAGTGATTACGTTTACCAATAGAGCATTATGTGAAACTTTTTTATATGCCAGTGGAGAATTAGTCGGTAAGCACTTTTCTATTTTACGAGGAGATGGGATTACGGATGCGATGTATATCGAAATTTGGGAGAGGGTCAAGCAAGGGAAAATTTATCGAGGAGTATTGGAGCTCTCGGATAAATTAGGCGGATCTCGTTATTTGGATGTGTCGTTTATCCCCATTATTAGCCAAGAAGGAGAAATCATCGAATTTTTCTCACTATCGCATGAAATCACGGAAGTCATGGTGGCAAAAGAGTTGGCAATTAAAACACTGGAAGCTAAAAATAAATTTTTTGACCAAGTCTCCCATGAACTGCGCACTCCGCTGAATGCGATCATAAATTTTACCGATCAGGCATTGGAAAATTTTGATGAGATGCAAAGCGATGAAGAGACACGCGATTTAGTCCAGATGTACATTGAACGTTCCCACAAAAACTCGCAACATCTTCTCCATCTGATTAATTCTCTTCTTGATATGGCAAAGCTCCGTGCGGGAAAAGAGAAGTATGAGATGGTTTCGACGGATGTTGTCTTTCTGGCTCGTGATGTCTATGAAGCAACGAGCGGGTTAAATACTAAAGTCGCGCTGGAATACCTATTGGAGATTCCGAGTACTCCGCTGTACATTCAATGTGATGAATTAAGAATGCGCCAAATACTCACCAATCTAATCTCCAATGCGATAAAATTTACTGAGTGGGGATATGTTCGACTCCGTGTGTATGAAGAGCAGGGCGAGTGTTGGATTGATGTTGACGATACGGGTATCGGGATTCCAGAAAATAAGCTTGAGTCTATTTTTGAACCGTTTGAGCAAGTCGGTGCCCATGATCAGGGGACAGGACTTGGGCTTGGTATCGTGAATGAATACGTTAAGGCAATGGGAATGAGAATGGACGTAAGCTCCATATTCGGGGAGGGGAGCTGTTTTACTCTTAAAATTTCTGTACCAGAAGTGAAAGAACCGCAACCGCAGGAGAATGAAGTCCGTGCTATTGGAGCTGTGGAGCATCAAGTATTGCGGGAAAGCTTTGTGGTTAAGATACCGGCAGCTGAGTATGTTGCCAGTATTGACAGTGATGCTTTTGGAGAGGTGAGCGATTTGCGCGAGGCAGAGCTTGAGTGGACATCGTGGCTGCATACTCTCGAACATGAGGGGAGCGAAGAGAACTTTCACTATTTTGCCAATGATGTTTTAGGAGCGTATTCGAATGCTTTGGGCGCTTTGTCTATGTTATTAAAGACCAACGGGGGACTTTTGGCGAGCGATGATGAAAAAAGAGCCAAAGTATTGATGTTTCTCGAAGGGTTTAAAAATGATATGTCATCGTGGATAGAGCATGTGTTTGTGCTTCAAGATACACAGGATATTCATTATTTGGACGGATCGTTTTTTAGCTCGTGCATGATTATCGAGTCGATTGTTACTGGGGTGGATGTAGATACGGGAGATGAAGGGGAGATAGAGTTTTTTTGATAAATCCGCTAAAATACAGTGGGCATTTGAAAATGTGCCTAGAAACGTCCACAAAGGCTCTATTTGTTAACCATTAATTCTACGGTAATCCCCAATGGAGATGCTGATTTAGGCGATAACCTTCTCTATTACGACTACAACATCGGACATCTTCTTTCACTGCAAGCCAAAGGGCAAACGATGGAGGATGAGTCGTATGTCAGCGCTTTTCGCTCTTTTGAGGGGGAAGTATATGAAAACTACATCTATGAAAAGCTTCTCCGTTATGCCGCTAATGAGCCTGAAATTAAAAGTTTTATCATAAAAGGACCGCACAAGCATCGCACTCATGCGCAAAGTGATGCATTGTCCGTGAGCTGGAAAGGGCAGATCATTTACCGTGCCCGCCATAAGGAGATCGGCGAATTTGACGGTCTTCTTTTTACCGATAAAGAGCTTTATTTTATGGAAATGACGTTAGTAAAATCTGCTACCAGTCTCAAAAAACGGCTTCGAAAAAAACGGGCACTATTAGAAGTTTTATTTCCGCGCTACAACGTTAAATCCATTTTGGTACTCAATGAGGGGGCAACAGGGACGAATGATTTACCGGTGTATGCCAGCGTATGGTTCACGGAACCTTACAGCGCACAGCATTTGTTAGAGAGTCTCAGTACAAATGCTCCAAAAGCGCCAATGGTACGTATCGAGAGTGATAAGATAGCCCATGCTGAAGATATTAAAATCGCATCGTTTAAATACTATGCAACGCTATCATGGATGTTGCGCTCTCTACGCGGAGGCAAGCCTATCGATTGGGACTTTTTCCGAAAAAGTACGACTCAACGCTATCATGACATTTACACCAAAGTGTATATTGGATACGTGAGCATAGAAGATTTTTACACATTGGTCCCTGTTGCACCGTTTGAAAATTCTCAAGCCAAGCGTGCTGTCGTTGCCATCGAAAAAGATCATACGGGCGGTTATTTCCTCACCTATTTTGTCCGACATTCGGGGAAAAAACTCGATAATATCACAGTGACTTCCGGTGTTGCCAAAGTAGCAAAAAAAGATCCATTGGGTATTACCCTCACTGAGATGAACCATTTGGACAAGATGATGGATGAGAGTTTTGCCCTAACCCTAGATCAGCACCGCGAAATCGAGAAAACTCTCAAGACGATTACCCATAAGTAAAAACTGTATCTTCATCAAAAATTCATAAACGCTCAGTATTCTTCGCGAAAAACAACCTGTTTACCCTTGATAGGTTACACTTTGCAAGAATTAACTAAAGGATTGTTATGAAAAAAGTTATACTCTTCGGGCTCTTGGCGCTAAGTCTTTTTGGGGCTCCTTATAAAATGGGGCAATCGGTTATGCCGTTGGATTTGCAAGATCAGTTTGGTAAACGCACCGCCCTTAAAGTAATGCCAAAAACATTGATTATGGCATTTGAAAAAGGGACGGGTGCCACGGTCAATGAGTATTTGGCAACGCAGGATAAAGGGTACTTGAAAAAGAACAATGCGGCGTTTGTTGCGGACATTAGTCAAATGCCCAACTTTATCACCGAAGCGTTTGCTCTTCCAAAAATGCGTAAATATGCCCATACGGTTTTGTTGATTCGTGATGAAGAGCAGGGATTACGATTTCCTGCCCAAGAAGAGAAGATCACAGTGATGAAATTTCGGGGTAACTTCCTGACGCAAATCGAATTCGTCTCCACCGCAGCAGAACTAAAACAAGCGATTGAGCAGTGATAACCCCGATCAAAGCGCTTCGAAAGAATCGCTTTAAAACGGCACTCATTTTTATCAGTATGAGTGTTTCTATTTCAGCCATTTTCCTTATCAGCGCCATATCGGGGGGAGTAGTGAGTATGTACTCGGCGATGCTCAAAACCGATGGAGATATTATCGTCACGCAAAAAGGGATCGCCGATACTTTTTTCAGTGACATTAACCGTTCTGTATGTGATGAGATTGCCAAAATGGAAGGGGTGCGAGAGGCAGGTGCTTTGATATTGGGAGCTGCGCCCGTCGAACCACTGCCGATTGTTGGGATTTACGGGGTGAGTGAAAACCGTTTTAAGAGTTATGCGTTAACCCAAGGCTCCACTCCAAAAAACGGTGAAGTGATACTGGGATCTAAGATTTACGAAACGCTCAAGCATCCCAAAACAATCATCCTCTCTAAGCAAAAATTTACCGTAAGCGGTGTGTTTAAAAGCCGTATCGGATTTGAAGACGGCGGGGTGGTGATGAATTTACACGATGGCGGGGTATTGTTCCACAAAAGTGCATCGATTTTCTTGATAAGCTTGGATGATTTGGCAAAAAGTGATGGAGTCGTAAAAAAAATCAATGCTTTAAATCCCGATATAGAAGCCAAAACAACGGACAGCTTCATCGATTCCTATAATCAGTTCAAAATCATAAAAACGAGTTCCGATGTGATTGGTGCGATGGCATTTTTGATGGGCATTTTGGGGATTGTGAGCATGATGAGTATGGTGGTCAATGATCGCAAGACGGAGTTTGGGATTATGCGCTCCATCGGGCTCTCTTCGTGGGTGATTATCAAAAAGCTTTTGGCAGAGACCTTGATTATTGCACTTTTTTCATTTGCGGTTGCCCTTGGAGTGTCGCTTGGGGTATTGGAGCTGATTGAACATGCGGATAAGTTTCAAGGTTATATTAATGGAGAGATCACCTTCTCTCTCGCTTTGAAAGTCTTTGTCGTCTCGATTATTATGGCGATGTTGGGGACGCTACTCCCTGCTATTTATGCGGCGCGTATTGATCCGATGACACTGATACAGCGAGGCGGTGCATGAAAATCCAAGCTAAAAATATAGAGCACTATTATGGGATTGAGCATGTTTTGCGCGGAGTTGATGTTGCAATCGAAGCAGGAAGTTTTACGGCGATTATCGGAGAAAGCGGGAGCGGAAAAACAACGCTCTTGTCGATTCTCTCAACCCTCCTAAATCCTACAAGCGGTGCCGTGACGTTTGATGAAAAAGCCATCAGCGACGTGGGAAATATTGATGTGTTTAGACGGCATAACATCGGATTTGTGTTTCAGTTTCACTATCTTATCTCTTATTTGACGTTGCGTGAAAACATTGCCCTTTCTGCTTTGGATGAAGAGAGTGTTGCACCTCTCATGGAGAGTCTAGGAATCGGACGACTCTCTGATCGTTACAGCGATGAAGTCTCAGGGGGTGAGCGTCAACGTGCTGCCATCGCACGAGCATTGGTAAATCGCCCTGCCGTGGTGTTTGCCGATGAACCTACGGGTAATCTGGACACGAAAAATGCGTTGGGTGTGTATGAATTGTTCAAACGTTTTTCGCAGGAGGGGACAGGTTTTGTGGTCGCATCTCATGATAAAAAAATAGCCGAGTACGCCGATACGATCATAGAGATGGAGGATGGAAAAATTGTCAAAATTTCTAAACGATAATCTCCCTCTTCTTTTATTTTGGCTCTTTTTTGGGGTATTCGCGGGACTGGTATATGCCGTAGAGATGTTGGGGCTGGATGGTTCCATGACCCTTCTCTCCCCCGAGCGGGCACGGTCACTGCATATCTCACAGATGTTGTACGGTTTTTTTCCGCTGATTCTCTCGTTATTGCCGTTTGCGCTGTTTGAAAAAGAGGGCGTTTTGAGTCAAAACGGTTTGAAGCATTTAGGACGTTACTTCATTGTTTGGAATGTTTTTTTACTCTTTATGAGTATGGCACTACTCTTTGGAAACATTCGGGGATTGCCTTTTTACGATTTCCCGTATCAGCTGAACTTTCTCCTCGCCTTTAGCGGAGTGTTTTATCTTTTGGCACTTTTGGATGCATTGAAGCATTACGAAAAACGTCCGTTGTGGGTCAATGTATCCCTTTTAGCCGTTATCGCCGCCCCCATTGCCTTGGTGATTTTGATGAATCCCCAATACGGTCAGGTGGAAAAAACCCTCGTAGGACCTCATGGGGACAATACACTGGGGATGAGTTTTGCCCTTATCCCGATTTATTATCTACTCATTAAACTCTCCGCCCCCAAAGCATTTACACCCCGCCTCCATTGGCTGTGGATTATCCCTCTGGTGGGATATGTCACTTCGCTGATAATTCGTAACTTTTTTCACACTCTGAGCTACAACGAAGAGTGGTTTTTTCAGTATTTGACGTTGCTGTATCTGCCGTTGTTGTGGATTTGGCTTCGGGATGCGGGGGTGAACTTTAAATCAAATCCGTATTTGATTCTCTCCATCGCAGCATTTATCTTTGTCGATGTGGAGGGAAACATCCTCTTTATCCCTGAACTTCGAGCACTGATACATCGCAATGATTTGGTAGTGGGGCATGCCCATATCGCGATGGGGTTGGGAGTGGCGTTTATGGCACTTTCCATCGCCCACCATCTGTTACCTTCTCTTTTCAAGCGTGTTTACGCAACGGCGTGGGCAGTGTTGATGAGTTTGATGGCGATAGCCCTTTCCCTCGCAGGACTTATCGAAGCTGGTTTGATAGGGGGAGCAATTGAGCCATTGTTGATAGTACGTGCCGTGTTTGGAGTGATGGTGGTTGCTTTGGTGGTAAAAATACTCTACGATCGACTGATAATGCCCATCACGACACCATTAAAAATCTACCATTTGATAGGGCTCTTAGGGGATGCAGTGGGAGGGCTTGTTCTGCTGATCGCAGGGGGCTGGCTTTTTGGATTACTCGGATTTGCATTTGTCGGAACGTATGAGTATGTTGTGTTTGCCTTTGTCATGGGGACTGGGATGATTCACTGGTTTGGACTGCATGGGGATGAAGATCGTCTCGCAAGCCTTAGTTCCACCATCCGTCTCCTCATCTCTGCGACATTCGCCGCATTGTATATGGCAGAAATGTTGGATGAATTGGCATTGTTGATTGCCTTTTATGATGGTGTCTATGCCATGATTTATTTCTTAGGCTTGCGTAAATGAACATGCTCGTAGTCGTTCTTAGTTCTCAGCTGCTTTATTATCTCCTGATAGCACAAACGGGAGTGGTTGGAGCATTTGATTCGCACTTGCATGATCTCTATACTCTTCCTATTGGCGGGGTGATTGGGAGTATCGTGAGTGCGTATTGGAAACATCACGGGATTAAGCAAGAGCTTTTCTTTATGTTTGGTACGCAGATTATGATTTCGTGGTTTTATCCCCATTATTCACTGGGGCTTTTGTTGGTACTTGGATTTATCGTGGGCTATACTACCCCGTTGATGCTCTATGTGTTTCGAGAACAAAGTCGAAGAAACCTCGCGATTGGTCTTGCTCTCTCGTATGCGGTAGGAACAGCGCTTTATACCTACCCGTTTGAACAGCGGGGGATTATCGCGCTCCTTTTTCCGAGTATATCGCTGATTGCCTTGTATTTTTCAACCCTCCCTGTGCGTTCACATCACCACCATACTCCCCTTAATTGGAAAGTAATAGGGGTGATGATGGTATGGATTTTTGCCGATTCTGCTTTGTTTGAGACACTCAGTCGTTCAGGTGCGATGGATATTTGGGGACACTATACGCTGCTTATTATCTCATCCCATTTAGCAGGAGTGTATCTAGCCTTCCGTTATGGCAAAACACTGATGGAGCACAGTGCGATTATCGTGGGACTTTTTATTGTTAGCTACGGATTGTATTATCTCAAATATCCTATGGGACTTGCCGTTATCTATCCCATCGCTATTTCGTATTATAATGTTTTATTGTTTCGTGAGTTGACCCAGATGGAGGATGTCCGTAGTATTGGAATCACCATGGTGGGAGTAGGTTGGGGAGCATCGTCGATGGCAAACCTAATCGCACTCGATCATCAGCTTTGGATTGCGATTGCTGTCTTAGGAGCTTTTGCTCTTATGTATCCATTTTATTTTAGGAGAAGTGTATGAAAAAAGTAAGTCTTGTCGCGTTAGCGTTGGTTGCATCGATGTATGCCGGTAATTTGAGTTTTGAATCAGGTGCGATTAAAGCGCATACAGAAGTATTTGGAGACACCACTATTGATCCAACTGCCAAGAAGGCAACGTCACATTTAGTTATGGATACAAATCCGTCGACCTTAAAAGGGACAATTGAAGTCTCTATGGGCGATCTTATCAGCGATAACAAAAAACGCGATGAGCACATGCAAGAAGTCCTCGAATCGGATAATTTCCCAAAAGCAGTTTTTGACGTTAAAGAGGTCGTTACCAAAGGTGGTAATAACTATACCCTCAAAGGGACGATGAGTTTGCACGGTGTGACTAAGCCCTTGAGTTTTGAGGGTACGATTATTGAAGACGGGGGGAAAGTACACATTAAAACCGCAAGCAGTATAAAAATGACCGACTTTGGAATCAAACCGATCAAGATGATGTTTCTAACCGTCCGCGATCAAGTGGATTTAACGGTGGATATTTCATTGAAACGATAAATTTCCCCAATCCCTAGAACTTTAGTCTCAAAGGGATAGGTATTGGCACTTGTCAGAGTATTAAACCACTCCAATGGCTCATCCAATGGCTCATCGGAGAGCCTGAACGTTCCATAATGGATGGGGATGAGTGTTTTAGCTCCCAGCAGTTCACACGCACTCAGCGCTTCGGGAGGGTTCGTGTGATTGTATTTCATAATCTCTTCAGGGCGATAGGCTCCGATGGGTAAAAATGCTTCATTGATCTCAAACTTCTCCCCTATCTCTTTGAAATGCTCTCCTGTAGCCGTGTCTCCGCTATGATACATACACTGCTCTTTGTTTTGGATGACGTATCCTCCCCATAATGCTTTGTTCGTGTCAAATGGGGTACGCTTGCTCCAATGCTTGCTAGGGGTGAGGGTGATAAAAAGACCTCCTATCATCACCGACTCCCACCACTCCAGCTCAAAACATTTTTCTCTCGCAATATGCCCTTTGAGATAGCGCCAAAATCCTGCGGGCGCGACGATGATACACTCAGGATTTTTTTTCAGCAGTCTCAAAACCGAGGGCTTGTCAAAATGGTCGTAGTGGGCATGGGTTAGGAGAATCACATCAGTGTGTAGTTGCTCGTGAGGTATCGGAAGTACAGTGTGGCGCGGATACATCGGAATGGACTTCAGCACAGGGTCGATAGCAATGTGTTTATTGTCCAATCCAATCCAAAGGGTTGCATGTCCCATCCAAAGAGCATACTCACCATCAGGAAGACCCTCGTGGTGTTGAATGGGCATTGAGCTGTTTGTTTTATCCTTTGCAGAAAAGCGCTTGGAAAGCTGCCATTTTAAGATGGTAAAAAAAGATGTTTTAGGAGAAGTGTAGTCAAAGTTCATAAAGTTCTCAATGGGTATAAGTTGTGACATTATAGTAAGATTATGGTACGCTTATAGATTAAATTCTTTCGTCAGGAATACGATGAAAATAGTGGTGCTCGATGATTCCAAAACGGTATTGTTAACGATTCATGCCCTTTTGGAAGAGTTAGGTGTGCCCGATGAATGTATTTCGCTCTTTAGTGATGGGTATCAAGCACTAGAACATATTGAACAAAACGGTGCCGATATTATTTTTAGTGACATCAACATGCCAGGGATGGATGGTTTTGAATTTGTCGGGAGGCTTCTAGCCCTTTCCCAACGGTTTGTTTCGATGCTTTTTATTGTTAGTGCCGATGAACACTGCGATGATATTAATCACATGAAACACATCGGAGCCAAACGTTTTTTGCGCAAACCGATCAATCCAAAACACTTTAACCATTTTGTTGCCCATGAGATTGCAAGAGTTGGTAAACGTGATAAAGAAATGGATGCACTCCAAAAAACGGTTGAAAATGAGGTTGCTCGTACGGTAAAAAGTGACGCAATGGATTATGAAACATTGGCGACGAAAATAGGGGTAAAAGTAAAACACATTCCGGCGCTTATTGAAAGTTTTTTAGAGGAAGCCGAAGCAATCATTAAAGCATTGAGTACATTATGGGATTCAAAAGAGTGTGCAGCGATTGAAAGATATGCCCATTCGCTAAAAGGGAGTGCGGGAAATATGCAGTTTATGGAGCTATACGAGATGGCTCGAGAGTTGGAGACTTCAGCAAAAAATTGTAATGAAGAATTCGATTATACGGGACATGGAGATAAGATGAAACGGGAGATACGCTTACTTTCAGCTCAATGGGGACAATAATCAACACGCCATAAAGATGGCGAGTTGGTCATGCACGAAGGTCAAGCGTTTGACCAATGCCGGTAATTGACGAACCTGAGTTTTGTTGATTAGGAGGTACTTGTGCGCTTTCCAACACTTTCATTACCACTTGACCCTCTAAATCTATTGCTTTTTTCAAAGCAGATACACTAGAAGCACTCATCGTATTCGAATTAATATAATCCATTTTCTCTCCTTTTTTGGAGTTATAGCTATATCGGACAAAATGAGATTTTTATAAATTGCGGCATTAATGGTATACTGATATAAATTAAATCGTTTATTGGAATGAGATGAATTTTAATAATCTAAACAGAGTCAATGTCCTCGTAAAAAAAGCGTACTACACCTCCGAGCGATTTCAGGTTAATGCAACTTTTGCCTTGCTCTATCACGATCAGCCTTTAAGTGTCGTTGAGTTGGCAAAGCACATCAGGATTTCTGACCATATTATACAGCTTGATGATAACCATTACTTTATCATTTTTGCATTTACCAAGCAGGATAACGCCTATAAGGCATCGCAAAATATTGTGTATAGTTTGGATGAGTATTTTAACAATAGCACTTCTTGTGTTGCACTGGATACGTTTGATTCATCCAAGCCTCCCCAGAGCGTACTCAGCCGATTAACTACGATTCTCGCCGAAACTCGAAAAAATCCTTACATCCGAATCGAGACAGAAGAAATACTGGATCGTTGATGAGTATTTTTTAAGAGAGTATATGGAACAATTTATATTTATTATTACACTATTGATGATTGGAATAGTGCTCCAAAAAACCGATGCCCCGATCGATTTTTCTAAAAGTCTCAATTTTTTTGTAATTTATGTTTCGCTCCCCGCAACAGTATTGATACAAGTACCTAAAATTCATTTGAACTTTTCAGCATTAAGTGTGATTCTAATCCCATGGCTGTTGCTTCCGATTGTGATTACCCTCGTTATTGCTATGACGAGAAATCATCCACCTCACGTTCGTGCAGCACTCCTTTTGGTTATGCCTTTGGGAAATACTTCATTTGTCGGAATCCCGATTGTGCATACACTCTTGGGAGAAAATGCAATTCCTTATGTCTTGATGTATGACCAGTTTGGAACATTTTTAATCCTCTCTTTGTATGGAGCAGCGGTGATTGCCCGTTACGAGACAGGATCCTTTCATAAGCGATTAATCGTCAAAAAACTTCTCTTTTTCCCACCGTTTATTTTTCTTGTTTTTGCACTCGTCTTTGGAGAGATGCCCCTGACATCACAACCTTATTTACAACTGCTCTCATCGACCTTGGTACCGCTAGCTTTAGTCTCGGTGGGGTATTCGATGCGGTTTGGAGGAGAGCTTGATTATCCACTTTTGTCCAAAGCTTTGATTCTTAAGCTTGTATTGATGCCATTTTTTGCATTTGGGCTTTTGTATGCGATGGGAGTAGATCCACTCGCTATGAAGACGGCGGTTTTAGAATCGGGAATGCCTTCTATGATTACCGCCGGAGCGCTTGCAATCGCGGCAGGGTTTGCACCCGCCCTTAGTGCGGCATTAGTTGGATATGGGATTGTCGTCTCGTTGGTCACGTTACCGATTATTGCGTATTTGATGGAGAAGTTACTTTAGCCGCCTTGCTGGTGTGAGCCATCGCAATACGGTTTTCTTCCTGAGCGTCCGCAACGGCATATCCATTTGTCAGTTTCAACATTGACAGAAAACTTAATGGGTGCTTTATCGGTTCCTTCATGGCTTCCATCACAAAACGGGAATGTCTGGGATAGACCGCAGGTACAGTACCAATATTCTTTATTGGCATCTAAAGAGGCTTTTAGAGGTGCATTCTGAAATTTTATTTCCATAGTAAACTCCTTGAGTAGATATTAGAAAGAATAATGGTTTATTATAGAATCACTTGCAGATTCAACTAAACGAATAAGCCATTGTCTTCTAAAGTCAAATTTCTAACTTTTTAAAAATTGATTTTAGCTATTGTCTGTATTTTTACAGTTTTTTAGTTTATTTCC